>Ga0206119_100021_pt1 | contig 235197 bp, 242 predicted proteins | sample 3A50Ametagenome_FD_148608 | JGI IMG/M metagenome (GOLD analysis project Ga0206119, IMG submission 148608) | Enriched microbial communities from leaf-cutter ant dump, University of Wisconsin, Madison, United States - 3A50A | ecosystem: Environmental > Terrestrial > Nest > Insects nest > Nest...
CTCTTCCCATTCCGAACAGAGAAGTTAAGCCCGCCTGCGCAGATGGTACTGCAATCCTGTGGGAGAGTATGTCGCCGCCTTTCTTTTGAAAACCCTATCCATATCCGGATAGGGTTTTTTGTTTTACTACAATATGAGATATACCCGACAGGTTTTGTAAACCTGTCGGGTATAAAAAAACCGGAGCGAACCCCGGTTTTTTGCGTTTGTTGAATATTGTTATTTGTTTTTATTCCTGTTATAAGAAGTGGTTCGATTATTGGAACCACCCTTGTTGGAATTAAATGGTCTTTTTGAAGTGGTGGCCGATTGTTGTACTTTTGGCTGCTGTGCTTTTGGTTTGGGTAAGCTGGCTTCTTCGGTTTTGCTCGATGGAGCAATTAGTTCGTTTAAGGTTTTAATTTCATTATCGGTTAGATCACGATAGCGACCCACCGGGACATCAAGGGAAATATTTATAATACGAATACGCTTTAAAGCGGTTACTTCATAGTCAAGGTATTCACACATTCTTCGAATTTGGCGGTTAAGCCCCTGTGTAAGGATAATCCGAAATACAAATTTGCTGATTTGTTCCACCTTACATTTTTTAGTAACCGTATCCAAAATAGGAATTCCATTCCCCATACGTTGTATAAAACGATCGGTTATAGGCTTGTTTACGGTTACGATATATTCTTTTTCGTGGTTGTTACGGGCACGAAGAATTTTGTTTACAATATCGCCATCGTCTGTCATAAAAATCAAACCTTCACTGGCTTTATCCAAACGTCCGATCGGGAAGATACGTTTCGGATAATTGATATAATCCACAATATTATTGCGAACAGATTGATTGGTGGTGCATTCAATTCCTACGGGCTTATAAAAAGCCAGGTATACCGGTTTTTCAGTCTTTTCACGAACCAATTTCCCGTCAACACGTACTTCGTCATCAAGAGTGACTTTAGTGCCCATTTCCGGGACTATTCCATTGATGGTGACTCTTCCTTCTTCAATTAGCCTGTCGGCCTCTCTACGGGAACAAAATCCGGTTTCGGATAAGAATTTGTTAAGACGTTTTAAATTTTCTTCCATCTGACAAAAATACGCTAAATAATAAGGAATGACAATTTATAGCCGGCGAATTGATTAGTCGGCTTCAAAAAGGAAATGATAAATCCGTTGGTACAACTGATCGTCATGTAGACTGTGTCCCAATCCCTTTGTCGAGATAAACTCGGCTGTTTTCCAGGCTTCGGCGATCTGTTTTCCTTCGTTATAGGAAACGACCATATCGTCTTCGTCGTGAGCAATCAGGCCTTTTAGGTTAAGTCCGGAGACAAAACGCTTACCAGAGAATTCATTCGGATCAATATTAAAACGTTCCATGATCCGTTTTTCCAATAAACGGGATACTCTTTTATTCAGACTCAGCGTGTTTTTATAGTTGTTCAAAACAATCATAAATTCACTTGGAGCGCCTAAGATGACCATCTTTTTCAATAAAGGATTCTGATAGGTATATTGGTAATAAATACAAGTGGCACCGCCCATAGAATGGCCAATAATGGATGTTGGATTGAATTTCTGCATGATGACGTTTACAAAACGTGCGTATTCGGGAATATTGAATTCGGTTCCGCTGGACAATCCTTGTGCGGGTCCGTCGAGGGCAATAATGGTGCTGCCGGATTTTTTAAGCAATCCGATAAAACGCTCCCATCGGGCAGCATTGCTTTCCCAGCCATGTACTAATAAAATACGATGCTCGTTTCCTTTCCAGGTATAGGTTTGAATTTGATGCTGACCAAAAGCGACCGTTTCCGGATGGGCTTCACTCAGTATTTTCGGAATCTTTGTAGCGTCGAGTTTCCCATCCCGCGGTTCTGTAAAAAAACGATATGCCAGATTTGTGGCTTTTTCAGGAAATAAAAAGCCCATCAGGTTGATATACAATCCAATGGATTTGGTGAGTATAAAATAGGATATTTTGTCAAACAGTTTCATAAAAAAAAAGCCTCCGGTTGGAGGCTTTAAGTTACTTATATTTTAGAAAATAATTGTTGCATTTTCTCTTTTTCTTCGTCAGCTAATGCACTGTCAACTAAGATTCTTCCACTGTGCTCATCGGTGATGATTTTTTTACGGGAAGCAATCTCCATCTGCGTTTGTGGCGGGATTGTAAAGAAAGATCCTGCAGAAGCACCTCTTTCAATTGAAACTACAGCCAAACCATTACGAACGCTGGTGCGGATTCGGTTGTAAGCATTTAATAAACGCTCTTCAATCTGCTCCTGGAATTCTGCTGATTTTTCCATTAAGAAGTTTTCTTCTTTTTCGGTTTCAGACATGATGTCTTCCAATTCCGCTTTTTTGTGTTTTAAATGCGATTGTCTTCCGTCTAATTTTTCTTTCGTCTGCGAAACCACCTCTTTTTTGTGTTCGATAGACGCTTTCATCTCACGGATGTGTTTTTCTGCTAACTGGATTTCCAACTCCTGAAATTCAACCTCTTTTGTTAGAGAGTTAAATTCTCTGTTGTTGCGAACATTCTTTTGTTGCTCGGTATATTTCTTAATAGCTTCTTTATGACCGTCGATAGCATTCTTTTTTTCTTTGATTTGCTCTTCGATAGTCTCTAAATCTGCTTTCAATTTCTCTAAACGAGTGCTTAATCCAGCTACTTCATCTTCTAAATCTTCCACTTCTAGAGGTAATTCACCTCTTACATTTCTAATTTCATCAATGCGTGAATCGATTAACTGTAAGTCATAAAGTGCTCGTAACTTCTCTTCTACACTTAGTTCTTTGATGTTTGCCATATTTTAAAAGTACTTAACTGGATTTGTATTTTCTTCCGATAAAATGATTGCAAAATTAGGAATTTTTTTCATAAGATAATCAACTATATAGTTTTTTGTATATCTTTCACTTTCAAAATGCCCGATATCGGCTAAAAGTAGTTTGTTTTCGGCCTCATAAAACTGATGATATTTCAGATCAGCTGTGATAAAAGCATCAGCCTGCGCCGAAATAGCATTCCCAATCGCAAAACTTCCTGCACCACCCAATACCGCTACTTTTTTGATTTTTTTTCCGGTAAAGGCGCTGTGACGAATTCCGCCCGCCAGCATTTTGTCTTTTACCAGTTGTAGGAATTCGGTTTCCTCCATCGGATTTTCCAATTCGCCGGTCATTCCCAATCCGATGTTCTGATGTGTATTTTGTAGCGCATAGATTTCATAGGCGACTTCTTCGTAGACATGGTTTTGGAATAAGGCTTTTACGATTTTACCCTGAAGGTATTTTTCAAAGGTTACCTCGATTTTGATTTCGGGGGCTTCTACAAATTCAAAACGCTCACCGATTTCGGGGTTGCTGTTTTCGTTGCCCATATAAGAACCCATTCCCGACGATGTAAAGCTACAGTCTTCGTAATTTCCAATTTTTCCGGCACCGGCTTCAAAAAGTGCATTGCGGAGTTGGGCGGCATTTTCCGGGATGGTATACGTTACCAGCTTTTGGATAAAATTGGTTTTCGGAATCAAAACACGGGTATTGATAAGTCCAAGCGCATCGCAAAAGATTTTGTTGACACCTTGCTGATGGTTGTCTAACGCAGTGTGAACCGCATAAATGGCAATGTCGTTTTTGATGGCTTTGAGTACGGAACGCTCGACATAATTTTTCCCGGTGATTTTTTTCAGCCCCGAAAATAAAATCGGATGAAAGCAAACGATAAGGTTGCATTGGCGTTGGATGGCTTCGTCAATTACATTTTCAAGGGCGTCGTGGCACACAAGTACACCGGTTGCGGTGGCATTGGCATCGCCTACGAGTAAGCCTACATTGTCAAAGTCTTCGGCATAGGCCAATGGAGCCATTTCTTCCAGGATGTCGAGTATTGCTTTTATTTTCATCAGAACGGTTTTTTGTAGATGGAACCGCTAGTTTTACCCCCAAACAGGCTAAACTTTACGGCAAAAGTTATTTTCAAAGATAAAAAATAGCTACTTTCGTAATATGAATTTTTTGCGAAAAATACTTTTTCCTTTTTCCATCCTATACGGATGCGTTACCGGGGTTCGTAATTTTTTGTATGACAAAGACATACTAAAATCCAGTTTTTTCAATACGCCAGTAATTGCCGTCGGAAACCTTAGTGTTGGCGGTACCGGGAAAACACCGCAAATCGAATACCTGATCCGCTTGTTGTCTGATACGTATAAAGTGGCCACACTAAGCAGAGGTTATAAGCGAAAATCGGAAGGTTTTGTTTTGGCCGATAAAACTGCCACCGCGGAAACGCTGGGTGATGAGCCCTATCAGTTTTACAAAAAATTCCCGAATATAAATGTGGCCGTCGATGCCAATCGTACCAATGGCATTACACAGCTGTTAGCCTTGTCGCAACCGGAAGTGATCTTACTGGACGATGCTTACCAACACCGTAAAGTGAAAGCCGGATTTTATATCTTGCTCACCGCTTACAGCGATTTGTATATCGATGATCTGATTTTGCCGGCCGGGAATCTTCGGGAAAGTCGGGATGGTGTAACACGGGCATCGATTATTGTGGTTACCAAATGTCCACCATCGTTAACGCAGATTCAGCAAAATGAAATAAAAGGACGACTAAAACTGAAGTCGTACCAGCAGTTGTTTTTTACCTATATTAAATACGACGATAGTGTATATTCGGAAACAAAAACACTACAAGTCGCCGATCTGGATCCGGAAAATTTATTTTTAGTCGCCGGTATCGCGAAACCCCAGCCCTTTTTTGAACATTTAAAGGTCAAGGCGTCTCATTGTATGACTTTCGCGGATCACCACCATTTTACGGAAAAGGATATTGCTGCGATTCTGGAAAAAGCCGGAACCCGAAAAATTATTACAACAGAAAAAGATTATGTGCGATTGGAGGGGAAATTGCCATCGGAGCAATTGTTTTACCTGCCCATTGTCAGCGCATTGTTAAATAATGAAAACGATTTTGATAAAACTATTTTAGATTATGTGGGAGCAAGTACAAGAAACAGTTAGTTACATTAAAGAAAAAACAAATTTTACTCCGGAATACGGTGTCATTTTAGGTTCCGGCCTGGGAGGATTTACCAATGATATTACAATAGAATTTACCTTGCCGTATAACGAGATCCCGAATTTTCCGGTATCGACCGTACAAGGGCATAAAGGCGCGTTGGTTTTTGGAACCATCGGAACTAAAAAAGTGGTGGCTATGCAAGGGCGTTTTCACTTTTACGAAGGTTATTCGATGCAAGAAGTTACCTTCCCGGTTCGGGTGATGAAATATTTAGGAGTCGAAAAATTAATCGTTTCGAATGCTTCGGGTGGTGTTAACCCGGACTATAAAGTGGGATCGATCGTGATCATTAAAGATCATATCAACATGATGCCGGAACATCCGTTACGCGGAAAAAATGACGAGCGTTTCGGACCGCGTTTTGTAAATATGAGCGAACCGTATAGCCGCAAGATGATCGCCAAAGCAAAAGAACTGGCCGCTACTTTGGAAATTGACGTTCAGGACGGTGTGTATCTTGGATTACAAGGGCCAACGTTCGAAACACTGGCCGAATACCGTATGGTGAAAACCGTAGGTGGTGATTGCGTTGGAATGTCAACAGTACCGGAAGTGATCGTTGCACGTCATATGAATATGGAGTGTTTCGGGATTTCGGTAATTACCGATATGGGCGATGAACACAGCATCGATACCATCACACACGATGAAGTATTGGAAGCCGCGCAGGCCGCAGAACCGCATGTGCGCAATCTAATCCAAAACCTGATAACGGCCTATTAATTGCCGTTTTTTGAAATGATGGTGGTCGCAATAATCTCGTAGAATTTCTCCGGGTCAAAAGGTTTTGTGATCACCTCATTCATACCATAGGATAACAGCATTTCGCGGTTTTCGTCCAATGAAATAGCGGTTAAAGCAATGATCGGCGTTTGCATGTCGAACTTGCGGATTTCTTCGGTGGCAATGGTTCCGTTAATACCCGGAAGGTGTACGTCCATTAGTACCAGATCGTATTCGTTTCGATGTTTTTCCAAATGCTCAATCGCATCTTCTCCGTTTTCGATGATTGTACAAACAATCTGTTTGCGTTCGAGCATCTTTTTAGTGATCATCTGATTGATCTTGTTGTCTTCGACTAATAGTATTTTTTTGTCGGCTAGCCATTGTTCGTCATAGCCTAGTCCGGTTTTCTTTTCCACGTTGATTTCTTCTCCAATGGGGAAGGCCAGGTCAAAGTAGAATTTGGCGCCTTTGTCGAGTTCGCTTTCCAGATGGATTTTTCCACCTAATAATTCGACCAATCGTCTAACGATGGCCAATCCTAATCCGGTTCCACCATATTTTCGGTTGATTTCTACTGAACCTTGTGTAAAACTGTCGAAAATAGCCTCCTGTTTTTCTTTTATAATTCCAATTCCGGTATCAATAATTTCAAAATGCAAATCAATACAGTTGCCGTCTTTTCCGGTTTGGGATACATTAACCCAAACATCACCGTCTTTGGTGAATTTCAAAGAGTTGTTTATAAGGTTGATCAATATTTGCGAGAGTTTCGTCGGATCACCGATCAGGAAGCTTGGAACGGTTTCCTCGATGTTGAGTCGGCAAATGACATTGTTGTTGTTGGCGATTTCAACAAATGAATCCATGATGTTTTGGAACAATTCCCGGATATTGAAGTTGATGTGTTCCACTTCCAAAGCATTCGATTCCACACGGTTGATTTCCAGGATATCGTTGATAAAAGTCGACAGGTAATTTCCGGAGAATTTCAACGAATTCAGATAGGCCAGCTGACTTTCCTTGGGTTTGTCTTCCAAAAGAATATGCGTAATTCCGTTTATCGCGTTTAGCGGAGTACGTAACTCGTGACTTACGGTCGACAGGAATTCGGAGCGTGCTTTTGAGGCGCGTTCGGCACGTTCTTTTTGAACTTCCAGTTCCAGATTTTTCTCTTTTAAAAGCTGGTTGGTTTTCTTCCGGATGATGTTGTTTTTGTAAAGCGAAAGACTGAGTAGGGACAAAATGGAAATCAACGCAATGCTCAGAATACTGATCAGCTTGGAAAACTTAATGGATTTTTCCTGTTCTTTGTTTTCCTTATCCATTTTTTCAATGGTCTTAAGCTGCTCGTTGGCAATATAACGCTCGAAAGCCGCCTCGCCAATACTGTCGTTATTAATAGCCGAAAGGGAATCTTTCAGATGAACATAACGTTTCAGGTAGTGAAAAGACTGATTGACACCGTTGGTTTTATTATAAAGTGTACTGATTTTTCGAATGATCTTCAGCTTTTGGGATATGTTGTTGTTGCTGGTGAGTACATTCGCTTTTTCCAGATAATCGATTGCTTTTTTGGGATTGTTCCGTTCGTTGATTTCCGCCAGCTGATAATAAGCTTCTGCTTTTGTTTCGAAAAGATTGTCGATATTGTTTTTGGAAATGATGTTTTTAAACAGGGCAGTGGCCAGGTTGATATTTCCTTTTTTCTTGTAAATAATGCCTTTTTGTAGGTTGATCAACTCAATTGCATCCGGAATTTGTATCTGTTCGTAGATGGAAATGGCTTTGTTAAAATAGTTTTCGGCTATCGCAAAACTGTTTTTGTCCAGATAGCACAAGCCTAGATTGTAATAGCAAAACGCAATATTAGACGACGGTTTTAAATTGTTGTAAATCGCCAGACTTCGAATAAAGTTTTCGATGGCGTCATCCGTCTTTTTTAATTGATAGTAAATACCGCCAATGGCCAGATAAGTGTCGGCAAGACCTTTTTCCAGATTGTTTCGGGTAGCATAATTAACCGCTTTTTTACCAAATTCTAACGCTTTATTATAGGTGTAATTGTTTTTGTGAAAATTAGACAGCTCCAGATAATAGGTGATACTATCTACTTTTATCGGGGCGCTTTTTTCCTGAGAAAAACCGGGAATTCCTATAAAAAATAATAAAAGCAGTATATACTTCATTTCTTTGTTTAAAAAATCCGTATAAATATAGTTAATTATTTGGTATGAGTATATGTGATCAAATCTATTATTCGGGAAGAATAGCCGATTTCATTGTCATACCAGCCTACAACTTTTACCATTTTATCGATTACGGAGGTCAACTGTGCATCAAATAAACAAGAGGTTGGATTACCAATAATATCGACCGAAACAATTGGATCTTCGGTGTACGATAAGGTGCCTTTTAAAGTGGTCTCGGAAGCCTTTCGGAAAGCTTCATTGATTTCGGCAATACTAACCTGACGTTTTACATTAAAAGTAATATCGGTCAGGGAACCGTCGGGAACGGGAACCCGTATACCACAACCACCCATTTTGCCATCCAGATCCGGGAAAATTTTAGTTAAAGCTTTGGCCGCACCGGTTGTAGTGGGGACAATCGATTGTGCCGCACCTCTGGCTCTTCGCAAATCTTTATGCGGTTGGTCGTGTAGACTTTGATCGGTCGTGTAGGAGTGTACCGTCGTAATATAAGCCTGTTCAATACCGCATAGTTCCTGAATGACTTTGATCATCGGAGCAGCATTGTTGGTCGTACAACTGGCATTGGAAATAATACGTTCCGAACCGTCCAGAATCGAGTCGTTTACACCCAATACTACGGTTTTGATCGTATCGTCTTCAGCCGGAGCCGAAAGAATCACTTTTTTGGCACCCGATGTAATATGAGCTTCCGCCAACGGATAAGTTTTGAATTTTCCAGTCGCTTCCACCACAATATCCACATCTAGCGGTTTCCAGTTTAATTTGGAAATTTCTGTTTCGTGGAAAAATGGAAAAGCCCGGCCATCGATACTAATGGACGTCTCATCAAATGTAACGGTATTGGGAAGTACCCCATGGATACTGTCATATTTGATCAAATGTGCCATCGTCCTATTGTCGGCAATATCGTTAATCGCTACGACTTCTATGGTAGGATGGTTTAACAACAATCGGAACAGATTGCGTCCGATTCTGCCAAAACCATTAATGGCAATTCTAATTTTTGGATTCATTTCAGTGTCCGTATATTGTGGGTTGACCGCTATTTATAAAATGTGTTTTTGTGCATGGTAGGACGAACGTACCAAAGCGCCGCTTTCTACATGGCGGAATCCGAGTTCTTTACCGATGGCTTCGTATTTGGCAAATTGTTCCGGCGTGATAAATTCTTTTACCGGTAAGTGTTTTTTACTTGGTTGCAGGTATTGTCCAATGGTTACAATGTCTACATTCGCCTCGCGTAAGTCTTTCATAGTCTGAATCACTTCTTCTTCGGTTTCGCCAAGTCCTAACATAATACCGGATTTGGTACGACGAATACCCTGGTCTTTTAAATATTTCAGTACGGCAAGACTACGGTCGTATTTCGCCTGAATCCGAACCTCACGGGTCAGACGGCGAACGGTTTCCATATTGTGGGATACTACTTCCGGATTGGCTTCTACAATACGGTCGATATTGCGTTCCATACCCTGGAAATCAGGGATAAGGGTTTCTAAAGTGGTTTCCGGATTCATTCTGCGGATGGCTTTTACGGTTTCTTTCCAGATAATGGAACCACCATCTTTAATGTCGTCACGGTCTACACTGGTAATTACCGCGTGTTTGATGTTCATCAGTTTGATGGAACGCGCTACTTTTTCAGGTTCGTCCCAGTCTACAGTTTCCGGACGACCGGTTTTTACGCCGCAAAAGCCACACGAACGCGTACAGGTATTCCCCAGGATCATAAAGGTTGCTGTTCCTTCTCCCCAACATTCTCCCATGTTCGGACAACTTCCCGAGGTACAAATCGTATTTAGTTTGTATTTGTCTACAAGTCCTCGTAATTCGGTATATTTTTTTCCGGTCGGAAGCTTTACGCGTAACCATTTCGGTTTTCCGGTCGGAAGGATATTTGTATCTAAAACAGTTTCCATTCCTGATAATTTTGAAACGCAAAGATACGTAATGTTGTTTATTTGTGATAGTCCGTTTAACGCATTTTTAATAGACAATACCGATCAGGAAATTGTCCGAAAATGGCTTTATTTTAAAAATTGTATCTTTGTAATTATCGATAAAAAGCCGTTTAATTTATTCTAAGCATAATGAAAACTACCAAATTGTTTACCGAGTTTTTTGATAACGAAAAATCTTCCGGGATTGTTTTGATCTTTTGTACCCTGATTTCGCTACTACTGGCCAATTCCGGATTACAGGAATTTTATCAGAGTATCTGGCATTTCGAATTGGGATCACATTCGTTTGAACATTGGATAAATGATGGTTTGATGACGATCTTCTTTTTTCTGATCGGACTGGAGTTAGAACGGGAAATATACAAAGGAGAACTTTCGAATATCAAAAATGCAATGTTGCCCATTTTTGCCGCTATGGGCGGTATGGTGGTTCCTGCGGCGATTTATATGATTTTTAATCACGGTACGCCAACACAGGCGGGTGCCGGAATTCCGATGGCAACCGATATCGCTTTTGCGTTAGGGGTATTGTCGCTGTTGGGGAGTCGGGTGCCGTTGTCGCTAAAAGTATTTCTGACGGCCTTAGCTGTAATCGACGATTTGGGCGCCATTCTGGTAATCGCTATTTTTTATACCGATCATTTGTCATTGCTGAATTTAGGAATTGCTTTGGGAATCATGGGGGTGTTATTTGTCTTTAATCGTTTAAAAGTGAATAATCCGTTTCCTTACCTTTTAGGAGGGGTGTTGATGTGGTATTTCATGCTAAACTCCGGTATTCATGCTACAATAACCGGTGTGTTACTGGCCTTCGTTGTGCCTTTTGGAGATGGCGGTAAAAAAACGATTTCATATAAAATGCAGCACGTTTTGCACAAACCGGTGGCCTTTTTTATATTGCCGTTGTTTGCTTTGGCCAATACGGCCATCGTAATCGGAAACAATTGGGTAGAGGGATTGATGCATGAAAACAGTATTGGGATTTTCCTGGGATTGGTTGTTGGAAAACCACTGGGCATCTTTTTGTTTAGTTTTACAGTAGTTGCCGTAGGAATCTGTAAACTACCCGGAGATTTAAAATGGAAACAGGTATTAGCAACCGGTTTTCTGGCGGGTATCGGTTTTACCATGTCTATATTTATAACCCTATTGGCTTTTAAATCGCAGGCCGAAGATATTACGATTTCCAAAATTGCCATCCTGATTTCGTCATTGGTGGCTGGAGTCATCGGATTTGTTTTTCTGAAATTTTCATTGGATACTAAAAAAGAGACCCTATAAAAGGAACATGTACACAATAATATAAAAAAAGCCTGTCCGATTGCTATCCGACAGGCTTTTACATATAAAGCATTTTCATCTTGGTTCTTTTCTCTTTCTTCTTAATTCACATTCACGGTTATTGGAAGGTTATAAGCAGTACGTGCCGGTTGACCGTTTCGGTAGCCTGGTGTCCATTTGGTTGTGATGGAATTTAATACCCGAATAGCTTCTTTGCCCAAACCATATCCCGGATCTCGTGTTACCCGGATATTGGATAAACTACCGTCTTTTTCGATTACGAAATAAACCATGACTTTAAAGGTTTTAAATTCTTCCATTTCCGGAGTTTTAAAACGTTTACCAATGGTTGCCAAAAAAGAATCAATTCCGCCTGGGTATTGTGGTAATGCTTCCAGCTCGTAGGTGGCATTGATGCTGTTCCCACTTTCCGTTCCGTTTCCGTTTCCATTCCCCGTTGGTTGTACAGCAACGCTAAGACTGGTGGTTGTACCAACTCCTTCACTGTTTTCACTGCTGATGGCGGCATTTTTCAGATTGTCATTGGTAGGAACTTCCTGAGTAGCCTGATTTTTAGCAACCGGTGTAAAACCAACATATTTAATTTTTTTTACCGGATCGGAAGGCGTGGTTTCCAGTTTCGGTTCTTCTGTTTTTTTAGGCAATTTAGGCGTAAGATCCGCAATAACAATTATGTCGTCGGGTGTTTTTGTAAGGGTACCGGCCATATCGTTTCCATTGTTGAGTGAATTCATAACAATCGGAATAGCAATGGCGGTACTTAGTAGGAAAACACCGGCAAACAACGCTTTTAATGTTGTTTTTGGGTTTTCGGCACGTAATTGATAGGCTCCATACGCTTTGTTGCGGCCCTCAAAAACCAAATCGAGCCATTTGGTTTCGTAGATGTTTAATTTAGACATGATAACGTAGTTTAAGGTTATTATATAGTGGATATACCTTTAATAACGTTGGATGTTGTAGTATTATTATTTCAAATGTTAATAAAATGAGAAATATTTCTGATATTTAGGTTTCGATAAGGTATTCTGAAATCGTGAGGGGTTTGGGTTGCGGAAAATTGAATTATTTTTTTTGCTGAATGATTTCAGCCAATAGCTTTTTAGCGCGTAGTAATTTGATTTTAACATTATTCAGCGGTTCTTCCAGCTGATCGGAAATCTCCTGATAGCTCATCTCCTGAAAATAGCGTAGTTGAATAACCTCCTGATATGCCGGTTTTAATTCTTTAATGTATTGTAATAACCGCGCCAGATTTTGTTCTTTAATGATTTCGTCTTCAATGGTAGGAGTGGAGTCGATTACGTTGTAGGCCTGTTGGTTTTCTTCGTCGATGGTGCCCAAAAATAAAGCCGATTTCTTTTTGCGAAGCATGTCGATATGTACATTTTTGGCAATGGCAATCAACCAGGTGTTAAAACCAAACTCAGGATTGTAGGTGGTAATTTTATCAAATGCTTTGGCAAAGGTCTCGATTGCAATGTCTTCTGTATCGGTTTCGTTTTCCGTACGTTTTAGCATAAATCCGTAAATCTCATTCCAGAAAAAGTCCAGTAAAAATGTAAAAGCTACCTGATCGCCGTTTTTTGCTTTTTCAATATTTTTTTGAATTATTTCCGAATTTATTTCCAATGTACCGGTTTTGAAAAAGAGTTGGTAAAATATACGTTGAGTTGCGTGAAGATAAGGATTAATTCGATAAATGGGAACCAATACATGACATCTTTTTCATGTAGTTTGCCCGAAGCATATCCCAAAGTGATCCAGGTAAAAATATAGCGAACAACAATCAATCCCGTTACAATCATCCATTGGAACTGAAATGCCAATAGTAAAATGGCCAGTATAAAAAATGCCAGTTGTGAGAAAAAGAACAATCCCAACTGGAATTTATCAAAACTTTTATAGTAAGACGCGGTCGAAACATGACGGCGTTTTTGTTGGAACCAGCTTTTGTAACTGGTTTTGGGAGCCGAAATGGTAAAGCTCTCCGGACTGTAACAAATCGTAGTGTTCTTACTGTTTGCAGCCTGGTTGATAAACAGATCATCGTCGCCGGAGCGCACTTTCATATGATCCATAAAACCATTTACTTTAAAAAATTCTTCTCGTTTATACGCCAGATTGCGCCCCACTCCCATATAGGGTTTGCCCATTTTTGCCCACGAAAAATACTGAACAGCTGTTAAAAGCGTTTCAAAACGGATAATTTTATTTAAAAAAGAACCTTTAATTTTTTCGTACGCACCATATCCTAAAATAATGGTTTTATGCAGGGTGAATTGTGAGGTCATTTGGCTAATCCAATCTTTGGAGGTCGGATAGCAATCGGCATCCGTAAAAAGTAAATATTCTTTTCGGGCCGCTTTGATTCCAAGTGTGAGGGCAAATTTTTTATTTCCCCAAAAGGCTTCGTTATTCTGAACTTTTACCAGTCGGATGTTGGAATATTGTTTCTCAAACGCTTCAAAAATCTCCAAAGTATCGTCGCTGGAAGCATCGTCAATTAATACAATCTCATAGTCGGGATAATTCTGATCGGCTAAAAGCGGGATGTATTTAGCCACGTTTTCAGCTTCATTTTTAGCACATACAATTACCGAAACCGGAATGCGTTTTGAGGTGATTTTTTGTGCCGGTGCAAATGCAAATTTGCCGAAAACGATCAAATAATAGAAAATCTGGATGGCAATAATTCCGATAAAAATATAGAGTAGAATTGTTAACATATGCAATTCATCATGATGATTAATGAAGCGACAAAGGTACGAATCAAATGTTAAATCCCAATTGGAATTTAACAAATTCGTCGCGGCTTATTTTCGGTTTTTTCGCATTTCCCGGGCAATGCTAATGGCATTCGGATGGTTTTGGTTTTCCAGCTTTTCGATAATAGCCGAATGGTTCTTGTCGTCCCGGTTTTGTGAGAGTTTGTGAACCGCCTGAATTTCATCGATAGTGATCTCAAAGGCTGTGATGCCATTTACCTGACGCATGGTTTTAGCCGACAATCTTTCGATGTTTACCGGGTTTTCGGAACCGACTTCGTATTTGTCGACCAGCTTTTTAAGGGCAAATAACAACTCATCGCCTTCAATGAGGCGAATGGTGCCGTAAATGTGTACCGCAATATAATTCCACGTAGGGACATTTTCATGATCGTACCAGGAAGACGAAATATAATGGTGCGGGCCATTGAAAATAGCCAGTACCATAGCGCCGTTTTCTAAGGCAGCCGATTGCGGATTGGCTTTAGCAATATGACCGTAAAGGACTTCCTTTCCATCCGGGTTGTGTTCCAGTTCCAATGGAATATGAGTGCCCCATGGTTTGCCTTCGGTTTGGTTGATCAGTATCCCAAAACTGTGCTGTCGGATAAAAGCACGGATTGCTTCGGGATCGTTATTTCGATACTGCTCGTCGATATACATATTAAATAATATTGACTTCGGCTTCTATGGCAATGCCGAATTTCTCGAGGATGGTTTTCTGGATGTTTTTTGAAACAGCCAGAATTTCCGCTCCGGTAGCCTTACCGTAGTTTACCAATACCAGTGCCTGATGCTGGTGTATTCCGGCATCACCAAATCGCTTGCCTTTAAAACCAGCCTGTTCGATAAGCCATCCCGCAGGTACTTTTACTTCCGTATCGGATACCATATAATGCGGCATATCCGGATATTCACGGTGTATTGTGTCGTAAGCCGCTTTGCTGATCACCGGATTTTTAAAGAAACTACCGCTGTTTCCAAGTTCTTTTGGGTCGGGAAGTTTGCTCTGACGGATCGCGATCACGGCATTGCTTACGTCTTTAATCGTCGGATGGGTAATGTTGTGACGCGTTAATTCCGCTTCGATGGCACCATATGAGGTGTTGATTTTATGTTGGATTCGGGTCAGTTTAAAAATGACCGACAGGATTACATAGCGATCCTTTTCCTGATTTTTAAAAATACTCTCGCGGTAACCAAACTGGCATTGCGCTTTGTCGAAAGTTACAATCTCCTGTGTGGCAATATTCATCGCCCGACAGGATACAAAGGTGTCTTTGATTTCCACACCATACGCACCGATATTCTGAATCGGGGTAGTGCCTACATTGCCGGGAATCAGCGACAGGTTTTCCAATCCGCCTAGTTCCTGATCAATACACCAAAGTACAAATTCGTGCCAGTTTTCACCGGCTTTGGCTTGTACCAGGGCATAGTCGTCATTTTCTTCAAGTATGCTTTTGCCTTTTAAATTAACGTGGATCACCAGTCGGTCGATGTCTTTCGTGAGTAGCATATTACTGCCACCGCCCAAAATAAAAGGTTTTTCCGAATGGTGCTCTTGTAAAACGGTCGCCAGTTCGGTTTCATTACTAACCGAAACAAAGGTTTTTGCTTTAGCATCGATCCCGAAGGTGTTGTATTTTTGAAGCGAAAAGTCTGAAGAAATGTTCATGAATATGTAGGCTTTTTTAAGGATGTAAAAATAGGTAAACCATTTTAAATTCTGTTTCTTTTCGCTGTCAGAATTCATAAAAAACAAAGGAGATCAACGTACAATTTTTAAAATTTTAGCGTAAAGTTCTTCTTTGTTTACCGGTTTGATAATTACGGTTTCAAAAGGGGAATCGTCCGGAGCTTTTTCTTTTGTCCAATAATCATCACCGGTAACGGCGATAATCGGAATCGAATAGGTTTTGCGGATTTCACGAGCCAGTTGTATACCGGAATGCGTGCCCAGTTGTAAATCGGAGATGATCAAATCTGTGCTGTGCCGGGTCAGATGCTCGTGTAATGCGGCGGCCGTTGTAAAGGCGCTGACTTTAGCTTGGGTGTTGGTGAGCATCTTTTTCAGACTGGCCAATGTAATGGCATCATCGTCGACGATTGCTATCGATAATGGTTTTTTGCGGTTGATTTCCAATAGTTGTTCCAAACTTGTCTTGATATCGCGGGGTTTGTCCAATAGTAGGGAAAAACGAATTTCGGTGCCTTTTTGTAGGACACTGTTTACGGTGATTGTACCGCCAAAAAGATCGACGATTTCTTTGCACAGGTTTAGGCCAAGTCCGGCGCCAAGCTTGATTTGTTCGGAATGGAATTTACTCTGATAATGTTGATCAAATATATTTTTCAAATCTTCGGGCGGAATACCGGCACCGGTGTCTGTAATCGTGACATCCAACAGGTATTGCATGCCTTTATCCGATAAACCGGTAGTAACGGTAATACTGCCCTGGTCGGTAAACTTGATGGCATTCCCGATAATGTTATAAAAAAGTTGGTGTATTTTTACATTATCCGCCCAGACCAGAGTGTCCAGTTGCGAATCAATCGTATGCTTCAGGTCGATTTTTTTGATCTCGGCCAGAGAATATAAGGATTCTAATATGGATAGGATTTCATTTTTTAGATTAAAGTTGGAATTGTATAAGCTGAGTTTGCTGCTTTTATTTTTAAAAAAGTCCAGAATTTGGTTGACGGTAATCTGCAGTGAATTGGAAGTGAAAATTAGAGAATTGACCGTAGGTAGCGCAGTTTCCGGTAGGGTAGCCGATTTTAATCGTTTCGAAAAGTTAGAAATAATATGAAGGGGTGCCCGCATTTCGTGACTCAGCATACCAATGATCCGGTTTTTGAATTCCAGATTTTTTTCGGCTTCGGTTTTGGCATCCAACAGGCTCTTCTCGTAGATATACGCAAACTGAGTATAAAATAACAGGATTATCGTGATGAGAACCATAATAGGAAGTAATGCTAAAATCAGGGTACGCTGTTTTTCGATGTTTTTGAGTGCCGTTGCGTATTTTAATTTGTCGAGTTCCTGAGCCGAATCGGAATAGATTTGTAGTATTTCCTGACTGTTGCGTAATATGGTTTTGTTGATTTCTAATAATTCCCGATCCTTTTTTCGGAGTTTGTTATACGTTCGGTTTAGTTTTTTAAATTCTTGAGTGTAATAATGATCAATACTACTAAACGTATTTTTGAGTTGGTCTTCAAACGAACCAACTTTTTCGGTAGTACCGTATACCATTTTAATACGTATCTGGAGCCGTTCCTTCATAATGTTGTTTTTTCCGGAAATGGCTTTCCCGATCCGGGAAAAAAAACCATTTTTACGGTCTTTGTCGGACGTGAGTAGGGTGTCGTAGTTGATTGAATTCAGGGTTTTTGCATAATTGAATTTCCGGATATTGAAATTAGACGGAAGCGAATCGTTACCCATTAGGGAGATAACGCCTTTTCGCATCAGTGAATCCAGCTGTTTCCGGATATGATAGATTTGTTTTTCGGTGGTCTCTTTTGATTTAACTACATTGAAAAAATCTTTGTTCACAACTGTCAGTCGGTCAAGACTGTCTAAATAAATTGTCATCTCCTGAATGGAGCGCTCGTATTGGTTTAAAGAAACTTTTTTATAACGCAGCAGGTAATCGTTAAAAGCATTCTGAGCATTTAAAAAACTCCGTGTCGCCTGATTGGAAAAATAGACCGCCTGATTGGGTTTACTGGCGTTCTGAATCGATTCGGATAAGGTGTTGTATTCGTTGTTCTGTTGGTACCACATCCAGAAAAAAAGCAATTGGATGATGATGATAGAAATAAAAAGGGCAATGTGTACTTTTTTTCGCTTTTGTAAAGGTATCTTCATCAGCTATCTTTTATGAGTCAGTTACTACGTTTGAACAGCATTAAAAAGAAAGGCAGGTAGTGGTATTTGGGGCTGTAAATTTAGGAAAGTCCTGGTTTTATTTAATAGATTTGGGATCAAAAAAATAAATATCACGAATATTTAATTAAAATCCAAACAAATTCTGTGTTTGTTGTGAAAAAACAAATAGATGAGGTGTTTTGCTATGGATAGCAGTGTCAAACGACGGTTTTTACAGCTGAAAAAGGGTGTAGCTCTGCAAGGTCGATTTAACAATGGCCTCGGTTCGCTCCGGATGGGTGTCGGAAATAAAGAGCTGACCGAATGTTTCATCGTTAACCATTTCTACAATTTTATGTACCCGACTTTCGTCCAGTTTGTCGAAAATGTCGTCAAAAAGAAGTATCGGAGCGGTGCCGTTTAGTTTTTTGATAAACTCAAACTGTGCCAACTTTAACGCAATCAAAAAAGATTTTTGTTGCCCCTGTGAACCAAATTTTTTGATTGGGAAATGGTCAATCTCAAACGACAGGTCGTCTTTGTGAACGCCAACACTGGTGTATTGTAACGCGCGATCTTTTGATAAAAATTCCTCAAAAAGGGCCAACATGTCTTTTTGGAAAAGCTGACTTTCGTAGACAATTTGGACGGTTTCGGCCGAATTGGTGATCAACTGATGATAACGGTTGAAAATAGGAATGAATTCGTGGATAAAGTGTTGTCGCTTTTCAAATACCTGCTGACCTATAACGGAAAGTTGCTCATTATAGACGGCAAGGGTATCTTTGTCGAACGTATGGTTTAACGCAAAGTATTTTAACAGTGCATTGCGTTGTGTCAATATGCGTTGGTATTGGATCAGTTGTTGTAAATAGAGACTGTCTGATTGCGAAATGACACTGTCTATAAATTTTCGGCGGGTTTCACTACCTTCTGTTATAAGGTCCTGATCCGACGGAGAAATAATAACCAACGGAATAAAACCGATATGATCCGAAAATTTATCATAAGCTTTGCCATTGCGCTTGAGTACTTTTTTCTGACCTTTTTTTAGACTGCAGACAATTTGCTCCGTGCGCTGGTCTTTTTCAAACTGACCTTCGATTACAAAAAACTCTTCCCCATGTCGGATATTCTGAACAGCCAACGGATTGAAGTAGCTTTTTCCATACGCCAAATGATAAATAGCATCCAGTATATTGGTTTTGCCAATACCGTTTTTGCCGACAAAGCAGTTGATTTTAGCATCAAAATCATAGGTGGCTTCGGCAATATTCTTATAATTAAACAGTGAAAGCGTCTTTAAATACACGGATAGAAATACGGTTAAGTCTGATATTTATGTCAGTTTTTTTTAAAAGTGGGTGCAAATTATTGAAAAATATCGATAAAAAGGGCTTTTAAGTTTCAATAAAAAGTATATTTTTGCAGCTCATTAAATTTAAAATAAATGGCAACATATAACAAAAGAGGATACAAAGCCCCGAAACCGAAAGAAGAAGCTGTTGAAAACGAATTTGAGCAAGTAGAAGAAATCCAGGAAAAAGATAGTACTACTGCCGGAGTTTTTAATAAATTGGACGAAGGTGCTTCCAGAACCGAAGAATGGGTAGCTAGAAATCAGAAATATATCTTCGGATTTATTGGTGTTATTGCTATCGCTGCGACAGGTTATCTTTTGTATGACAAATTTGTAGTGGAACCAAAAGAAGGGGAAGCTGCCAATGAAATGTTCCAGGCGCAACAATATTTTCAACAAGCTGTTGAAGGACAAGCGGCCGATTCACTTTTTGCATTGTCTTTAAAAGGTGGTGAAGGTAAATTAGGTTTCCTAGGAATCGCAGATAACTATTCCGGAACTAAAGCAGCGAACTTATCTCATTATTATGCGGGTATGGCGTATTTGAATACAGCTAAATACAAAGAGGCAGTTCAGCAATTGGAGCAGTTTTCTTCCGATGATATGATGCTTAAAGCATTGGCTTTAGGAGGTATCGGAGATGCTTTCTCAGAACTTGATAAAAAAGAAGATGCTTTGGCCTACTATAAAAAAGCGGCAGAAGCTAATGATAACGAATTTACAACACCACGATTTTTATTTAAAGCCGGACAAATTGCTTTGGCAATGAATAAAAAAGCGGATGCAGCAAAATTCTTTACGCAAATTAAAGAAAAATACGAAGGATCTGCTGAAGGTGCTAATATCGATGCGTTGATCGCAATGACAGAATAATATGGCGACAGCTAATAAAAATTTATCCAATTACGATAAAAACACAATCCCAAACGCGAAAGATTTTCGGTTTGGGATTGTTGTTTCAGAATGGAATGATCAAGTAACAGAAGGATTGTATTCCGGTGCCGAAGCAGCTTTGCTGGATTGTGGTGCTCTGGAAAGTAATCTGGTTCGTTGGAATGTGCCCGGCAGTTTTGAACTGATTTACGGGGCTAAAAAAATGATCGAAACCCAAAACGTGGATGTGGTTATTGTAATCGGCTGCGTGATAAAAGGGGAGACCATGCATTTTGAATTTGTGTGCGAAGGTGTTACACAAGGTATCAAAGACCTGAATGTGCAAACGGATGTGCCGGTGATTTTCTGTGTGCTTACCGATAATAACGAGCAACAGTCTCTCGATAGAAGTGGCGGCGTTCATGGAAACAAAGGAACCGAAGCGGCTATCGCGGCTATCAAAATGGCGGAACTTCGGAAAAAAGCATAAAAAAATCAAGTTATATAATTAGGGACCTGTAATGTTTTGCGTTACAGGTTCTTTGTTTTTAGGGGGTTGACCATTAACAAAAAATTGAGAGACTTGATTCGTTAAATGTCTGTCATTTTCTTTAAATTTGGTGGTTCAGAAGGAAAATCCTTTTTTAATCTAAAAAGCTTCAAAACATACGAATGTCGAGTATTATCCAATTACTTCCCGATCATGTTGCCAATCAGATTGCCGCGGGTGAGGTGGTGCAGCGTCCTGCCTCGGTTGTCAAGGAATTGATAGAAAATGCGGTGGATGCCGGTGCAACAGAAATTAAATTAATCGTGAAAGATGCGGGTAAAACGCTTATTCAGGTTGTCGATAACGGTAAAGGAATGACGGTTACCGATGCCCGATTGTGTTTTGAACGCCATGCGACTTCCAAGATCCGCCATGCAGAGGATTTGTTTTCACTGCATACCAAAGGATTCCGGGGAGAAGCGTTGGCTTCAATCGCAGCGATTGCTCATGTAGAACTGAAAACCAAACAGGATCAGGAGGAACTGGGAACGCATATTGTGATTGAGGGAAGTAAGTTTGTGTCGCAGGAAGTGGCAGTATTGCCAAAAGGGACGGCCTTTTCGGTGAAAAATCTGTTTTTTAATATTCCGGCGCGCCGAAATTTTTTGAAATCGGACACGGTAGAATTCCGCCATGTGATCGATGAGTTCGAACGGGTGGCGTTGGCGCATGCCAATATTCATTTTGTGCTGTTTCACAATGGAAGTGAAATGTTTAACCTGCCGGCTTCGAATTTCCGACAACGCATTGTGAATGTGTTTGGCGGAAAAACCAATGAAAAACTGGTTCCGGTTAAGGAAAGCACCGAAATTGTCGAAATTCAGGGATTTGTAGGGAAACCGGAATTTGCTAAAAAAAGCAGGGGAGAGCAGTTTTTCTTTGTAAACGATCGTTTTATTAAAAGCCCCTATCTGCATCATGCGGTTATGGCGGCCTACGAGGGGTTGTTAAAAGACGGTTGTCAGCCGAGTTATTTCCTATACTTGGATTTGCCACCGCATACGATTGATATCAATATCCATCCGACAAAAACAGAAATTAAATTTGACGACGAGCAGGCGCTTTATGCCATTTTGCGGTCGTCTATAAAACATAGCCTTGGACAGTTTAATGTGGCACCGGTACTCGATTTCGAACGGGATGCGACGTTAGATACGCCTTATGATTATAGCGGTAAGGATGCCGAAACACCATTGATTCAGGTGGATGCCAATTTTAATCCGTTTCTGGAGGAAGAACCGAAACCGGTTACGAATTTCGCATCTTCTTTTTCCGGGAGTGTTCCAACCGAAAGAAAAGCATCGGGTTCCGGGAGTTCTTTTTCCGGAGGTAGTTATAAAAAAGAATCGGCCGGGCCAAGTTGGGAAAGTCTGTATGTCGGACTCAAACAGGCTACCGAAGAAGTGGAAATCGGAGAGATTCAGCTGGAAAGCGAGGAGGTGACCGGTTCTCTTTTTGATGAACATACGATCGATGAGGTGTCGAATAACCGAACCTATCAGATTCATAAAAAATATATTGTTAGTCCGATTAAATCGGGTATGCTGATTGTTGATCAGCGACGCGCACACCAGCGTATTTTGTACGAGCAGTTTCTGACGAATATTACAGTACATCAGGCCTCAAGTCAGCAATTGCTGTTTCCATTGGAATTGTATTTTTCCAAAGGGGAACTGGCGATGATCAACGAACTAAAACCATCGCTGGAAAGTACCGGTTTTGTTTTTGAGGCGTTCCATGACGATCGGGTGACGATTTCCGGATTACCGGTAAATGTAGCCGAAAGTGAGGTATCCCTTTTGCTGGAAGAACTGATCGGAGATTTGCAGGGCGAGTTACCGGAAAACAGCTTTAGCCAGTGTGACCGCATTGCGAAATCCATGGCGCGAAGTCTGGCGGTAAAAACCGGAACGTATTTAACCGAACACGAACAGGAAACCATGGTGAATACCTTGTTTGCCTGTAAAGAACCAAATGTTTCCCCTTTCCTTAAACCGACTTTCATCACAATGCGGGTGGAAGATATTGATAAACGATTTGCACTATGATGAATATCACCGAAACCGTAAAACAGTTAATCATTATTAACGTTATTTTTTTCCTGGGAACGATGTTTGTTCCGGCGGCTTTTAATTATTTGGCATTATGGTATTTTGAAAATCCGAATTTCCAAGCCTGGCAGCCGCTAACGCATATGTTTATGCACGGCGGATGGATGCATATTTTCTTTAATATGTTTGCGCTGTATTCGTTCGGGTCGACATTGGAGCATTTCTGGGGTGGAAAAAAATTCCTGTTTTTCTATATTTCCTGCGGATTGGGTGCGGCTTTGCTGCATAGCGGGGTGAATTATTATCTGTACCACAATGGATTAAATATTTTGATGGAGAATGGAGTGTCCCAATCGGAAGTGGTCCAGTTGTTATCGGAAGGAAAAATAAATCAAAACTGGAGTGCTATTTTAGGAGGAATGGATAAAGTTACTGAATTTGCTTCGGCTTTTGCAGCGCCTGCTGTTGGAGCTTCTGGGGCCATTTACGGACTTTTGGTGGCCTTTGCTTTTATGTTCCCGAATGCCGAATTGGCACTGATGTTTATTCCGGTTCCGGTAAAAGCGAAATATTTTGTACCGGGCTTGTTACTGATTGACTTGTATTTGGGAATGAGTGGCCGTTCTATTTTTGGAGGCGCCAGTGGTATTGCGCATTTTGCTCATATCGGCGGTGCGATTGTCGGCTTCCTGATGATGTGGTTCTGGAAAAAAAATCAATTCAACAATAATCGTTGGGATCGCTAACGGTTCCAAAAATAAAGCCTAAATTAGTAGTATAAAAACCACAAAAAAGAAAGAATAGAATGAATATACTGGATGATTTTAAAATGCAATACCGACTGGGAGGCATCGCACAAAAGCTGATCTTCTGGAACGTAGGGATTGCCATTCCGTTTTTTCTTTTCAAAGCGTTTGCTCCGAATCTTTTTGAGATTATACTGGAGTGGACGAGTCTGTCGTCGAATGGGATGACTGTGTTAATGCGGCCTTGGACTTTATTGACCTATGCTTTTTTACATGCCGACTTCTTTCATTTGTTGTTTAATATGATCGTGCTAAATTTTGCCAGCCGTTTGTTTACCACCTATTTTACCCAAAAACAACTTTTCGGTTTGTACCTTTTAGGCGCGATTTTTGCCGGATTGCTGTTTGTCGTATCTGATTTGTTTTTTGGAAATTATACGATATTGGTTGGTGCTTCCGGAGCTATTATGGCAATTCTGGTGGCCGCGGCAACCTATACACCCTTTTCGGAAGTCCGATTATTGCTCATTGGGAATGTGAAAATGTGGCACATTGCGGTGGCACTGGTTGTACTGGATCTGATTCAGATTCCGTTATATAATACCGGTGGGCATATTGCGCATCTGGGCGGTGCTTTTTTTGGGTTTTTATATATCAAATTGCTACAAAACGGTACCGATTTGTCCAAGGGTGTTTCTGCTTTTTTAGATTATATTTCAGGGCTTTTCCGTCCGAATAAAACAACGCCTTTTAAAACGGTGCACCGGAATACCCAAAAGCAATCCCCAACCAGTAAACCCGTGCCGGCAGCTGATAAGAAGGATATGACCCAAAAGCAAATCGACGAGATCCTGGATAAAATCAGTAAATCCGGTTATGATAGTCTGACAAAAGAAGAAAAGGAATTCCTGTTTAAAGTGGGGAAATAATCCGGTTTCGAAACGATAACAAGCGGATAGCGGCGAAGTATGAAAAATCTGTCATGGTTTAATAAAGTAGTTTTCTTTTTCAATATAGTGCTTACTGTATCGAGCTTTATTGCCTATGTGTTGCCGTTTCTCGCGCCAAAATTATTTCCGTTTCTATCGGTACTGACATTGGTTTTGCCGTTGTTGTTAATCCTGAATTTACTGTTTCTGTTTTATTGGTTGGTTCAGCTCAAAAAGCAGGTGTTGCTGTCGCTATGTGTATTCCTAATCGGGATTACATTTTTTAATAAATTTTATAAATTCTCCTCCAAGGATCTGATCGCGGAAGAGGATGATTTTGTCGTGATGAGCTATAATGTGCGTTTGTTTAACGTATTCGAATGGATCAAACAAGACAATGTGATCGATAAGATCGAGGCGTTTGTATTGTCGCAAAATCCGGATATTTTATGTCTGCAGGAATATTCGAATACGCAGCCGGTACATTTTGATGGGTATAAGCACCAGTTTATTTATATGCAGGGTGACAAGGTGAAAACCGGCCAGGCGATTTTTTCGAAATTCCCGATTGTAAACGGTGGGAATATCAAATTCCCAAATTCAAATAATAACGTCATCTTTGCTGATATCAAAAAGGGAAGAGATACCCTTCGCGTGTACAGTATGCATTTGCAGTCGATCAAGATAAGTCCCGATATTCACGAGAAAATCGATGAGGTGAAGTCTAAAAAGATTTTCAGACGGATTAGTGAGGCTTTTGCGATTCAGCAAATGCAGTCTGAGTTGATCAAACAACATAAAGCGGAATGTCATTTTCCGTTAATTATCTGTGGCGATTTGAATAACAGTGCTTTTTCGTATGTATACCGCAATATTAAAGGGAATATGAAAGATGCGTTTGAAGAAGCCGGTAAAGGTTTTGGGAAAACCTATGATTACGACTATTATCCGGCGCGTATTGACTATGTTTTTGTAGACAAGCGTATCGAGGTGAAAAATTTTGTGAATCACGACAACTTTATCAATTCCGATCATTTTCCGATCACCACCCGATTGACATTGCGTGACGAAGCACCACAACATCCGGTGAAAGCCGATGCCGAAAAAGCAAAAAAATAGTCGCTTTTAAAGCGACTGATTTTTGAGGTATTCCATAGCATAACGCCCTTCGTTAAACAAGAGGTCGAGAATACTAAGGTTGTTTATAAAACCGTGCTTTTCTTCGAAAACCTGCGTGTAAGGCTCGAAAACAGCCGTGTCTTTCTTTCCGTTAACTAAGTTTCTAAAATCGGTTTTGTCGGTCACTTCGTGAAAATATTCGTCCATTTTGCCGTATTTAAAATCCATTCCCAAACAATCCGTTACGATTTCCATGATCTGAAAATTAAGATCCATCATAAAAGTATGCTGCTTTTCAAAAACAGGGCGGATGTCATCTTCAAAATATTCAAAGAATGGCGACGTTCTATACGCGGCTTCAAGCGATTTAAAATGTTGTTTTTGCCAGTTAAAGGCATTTTCAATTTTTACATCTTTAAACTTCTGATGAGCTTCTATAGTATGTTTTACCGGGATATTGAGCAATTGTACTCCGTTTGGACTGTAAATGTACATTCGGTTACGGTTGGTCTGTTTTTGGAAATTGTCTTCTACTTCAAAGGTAATCGTATCCGCCTTTGCCATCGCCGCAAAATGGCTGATGGAAGGGAAGTAGGTCGGATGTAGTATAATGTCCATAAGCTTGTTTTTTTATGACGAAAGAGAAGTAAAATCAGCGGTTATCGCTAACCGGCTTAATCTTACTTCTCATTTCGTGTGGTTTACGATCGTAAACCGGGAATATCTCGCGATTTAATTACGAATTCTTTTTCGCTTTTCTTTTTCTGTAAAAATCATATCCGAACCAGGCTGCCAATACGATAACAAAGTATTTGAAATACGATACCGGTTCGCCGCTTCCGCCTACTGTGGTAAACAAACGCTCCCAACGGATCTTGTCGATCGCTTTCGCCCACGGCACATTCTGATCCAAACTCATCCAGATAAATACCGGTTTTCCAACTACATTTTCAAACGGTACATAACCCCAGTAACGGCTGTCTTGCGAGTTGTGACGGTTGTCTCCCATCATCCAGTAGTAATCCTGTTGAAAGGTATATGAGGTAACCACTTTTCCATTAATGCGGATTTCGTCACCGTTTACTTTAAGATCGTTGTGCTCGTATTCGGTAATGATTTGTTTGTAATACGGAAGAGATTCTTTGTTCAAAGCAACCGTTTGTCCTTCGCCGGGAATATAAATCGGACCGAAGTTGTCCCGGTTCCAGTTTTGATGTCCTGAGAAAATATCAGCTTCGCCAGTTGTAGTCAGTTTTTTAGTAACCGATTTTACGATTGGATTGTTGCGTAAGCGGTTGGCTGTTTCATCGGTAAGACACTGAAATATAAACTGATTCTCGGATATTTGACCGATTTCACTAGGGTTTAATTTTAAATCGTGTATCAGATAGTTATAGTCGAAACGATTGCCATCGGTTACCACATCATAGGAGAATTGTAATTTCTGACGATCGTGTAACGGTAATGGTTTTCCGTTGATCATTACTACTCCGTCTTTAATTGAAAGACTGTCGCCTGGAATACCCACACAACGTTTTACATAGTTGGTTTTTTTGTCAACCGGTTTGTAGGTGTACTCTCCGGAATGATCGCCAAACATGGTTTTAACCGTATCTACCGGCCAGTTAAACACTACGATATCGTTGCGCTCGATTTTCTGAATGCCCGGAAAACGGAAGGTCGGAATCTGTGGCCAGTTTAAATACGATTTTGCTTTAAACAAAGGAATAGAATCGTGTACCATTGGTAAGGCTACTGCCGTTTGTGGTGTACGTGCTCCATAATGGAATTTACTCACAAACAGGAAGTCACCAATTAATAGTGATTTTTCCAATGATGATGACGGGATCGTATACGGCTGCATCACGTAGGTGTGGACCAATGTTGCCACCACAACAGCAAACAATAGCGAACTTAAGGTATTGTCGGTTTTTACGTGGTTTTTATTTGGGATGTAGGTTACATCCTGTGTATAATTAATGTAATAAATGTACAAGCCTAATGTTACGACACCTAAAATGGTATCGGTTGTGGATTTTTTTCCAAAGCTACGCAGGATTTCCACCCAGATTACCGGGAACATGATCAGGTTGACAATCGGGATGAAAAGCAGGATCGTCCACCAGCGCGGACGGTCGATGATTTTCATTAGTACAATTGCGTTGTAAACCGGAATGGCCGCTTCCCAGGATTTACGTCCGGCTTTTTCATATAATTTCCAGGTTCCTACGTAATGAACGATTTGTATTACAAGGAAAAATATAAACCATTGGATTAGTGTCATATTTGTTTTTTTATATTATTAAATCAGGTTTAATACGTCTTTCATGGTGTGAATCCCTTTTTTGCCAACGATCCACTCGGCGGCAACTACGGCACCTAAAGCAAATCCTTCACGGTTATGAGCCACGTGCTTGATCTCGATAAAATCGACATCCGAATTATACGTAACGGTATGCGTACCGGGTACATTTTCGATGCGTTTGGCCTCGATATGTATCTCATTGTCTTTTGCGGTTTCCATGGTCCAATCGGTATAAGCCGAGTTTTCGATGATTCCTTTGGCTAATGAAATTGCGGTTCCGCTGGGAGCATCCAATTTTTGTGTATGGTGGATTTCTTCCATGGTTACGTTGTATTCCTTTAGGTTGGCCATCATTTTTGCCAGGTAGTTGTTGAGTTCAAAGAACAGGTTCACACCCAGACTAAAATTAGAACCGTACAGAAAAGTACCGTCTTTTTCACGGCATTCCTGTACAACAGCATCATACTGTTCCAGCCATCCCGTGGTTCCGGATACTACCGGTATATTAGTATCAAAACAAGTGGAAATGTTACGTACTGCGCTTGTCGGTACGCTAAAATCGATGGCAACATCGGCATTTTCAAGTCCGTCGTAGTTATCGCTACTGGTTTTTCGAAGCACAATTTCGTGTCCGCGTTCCAATGCGATGCGTTCGATCACTTTTCCCATTTTGCCATATCCCAAAAGTGCTATTTTCATTGATCAGTATGCTTTAAAAATGATAATTCAACGTTAGTCCAAGATTTTGTTTGTAGTCCAGATTATTCTGATAAATATCGGGACGGATCGACAGGTTGTCGTTTACGTTAAATTGCATTAAGTGTGCGTCTACGTTGGCATCGACAATATTCAGAATATAAATACCAACCGTCACTAAAATGGAAAGATCCCGGTTTCGCTGATAGAATTTTTGCGCTTCTATCAGTCGGTTGTTATCCAGTCCGCCAAAATACGGATCGTTTGGATCGGCCGTACCGTTCAAACGTTTTTTGTATTCGTTACGGAAGTCGTGGTATTTGTTGTTATTGCTGTTGTAAAAATACAAACCGGTTCCCAGTCCGATATAGACTAAAGGAACCTTCCAGTATTTTTTATTGTAAATCTGACCCAATCCCGGTACGACAGCCGAATAGAAAGCGGCTTTCGAAGGGGCAAGCGGATTGATGCGAACAGCTTTGACCGTATCTTTTACTTTTAATAGCGCGTCGTCTTTTGTATTTTGTGAAAAAACAAACGGACCAATTAAAAGGAAGGTCAGAATCAGTATGGAGGAAAAGCGACTCACTAACCTTCTATTAGCTTAATAATTCGTTTAAAATCTTCTTCGGAATGAAAAGGGATGGTGATTTTTCCTTTACCGTTTCCGGCTACCTTCACATCGACTTTGGCTCCGAAAAATTCGGTAATGGCCTTTTTATTTTCTTCGGCTACTGCAAATGTGTTTCCTTTTGGTGCTTTCGCCGGAACTGGTTTTAAGCTTTCATGGTAGGCTTTTACCAAGGCTTCGGTTTCCCGTACCGACAGGTTCTGACTCACAATTTTCTGATAAATATCGGTCTGAACGTCCAGATCTTCTACATTGATGATCGCACGCCCGTGTCCCATCGTAATAAAACCGTCACGAATTCCTGTCTGAATTATCGGATCCAGTTTTAACAAACGAAGGTAGTTGGCAATGGTCGAACGTTTTTTACCCACACGGTCGCTCATCTGTTCCTGTGTTAGCTGGATTTCGTCGATCAGACGTTGATACGATAAGGCAATCTCAATCGGATCAAGGTCATGACGTTGGATGTTTTCCACCAAAGCCATCACGAGTGAATCGTTGTCGTTTGCCAAACGGATATAAGCGGGTATGGCGGTTAACCCGACTAATTTGGAGGCGCGCAAACGACGTTCCCCGGAAATCAGCTGGTATTTGTTGAATTCCATTTTTCGTACCGTAATCGGTTGAATCACACCTAATTCACGGATGGAGGTGGCCAATTCCTGTAGCGATTCTTCATTGAAATTGGTACGCGGCTGGAATGGGTTTATTTCAATAGCATCTATTTCAAGCTCAATAATATTCCCAACAACCTTATCGGCATTTTTGTCTTCCACGGATTTGATATCATTTTCCGGGTCTTTTAATAATGCGGATAAGCCTCTTCCTAATGCTTGTTTTTTTATTGCTTTGGTCATAAAAACTAGTTACTGTTTTTTTTGATTATTTCTTCTGCTAAATGGATATAGTTGGTTGCTCCTTTACTGGTCGCGTCATAGTTAATGATGCTTTCTCCGAAACTCGGTGCCTCACTTAACTTAACATTACGCTGGATAACCGTCTCGAATACCATATCGTTAAAATGTTTCTGTACTTCTTCGACTACCTGGTTCGAAAGACGCAAACGGGAATCGTACATCGTTAATAACAGACCTTCGATATCCAACTGTGGGTTGTGAATTTTCTGAACGCTTTTAATCGTATTCAATAATTTTCCTAAACCTTCCAATGCAAAATATTCACATTGAATCGGAATAACAACCGAATCAGCGGCCGTTAGTGCATTAAGCGTTAGTAAACCTAACGACGGTGCGCAATCGATGATGATATAATCGTACTTTTCCTTAGTACTTTCCAAGGCTTGTTTTAGCATGTACTCACGGTTTTCTTTGTCGACTAACTCAATTTCGATCGCCACCAGGTCAATATGAGCTGGAATTAAGGATACGTTAGGTGCCGTACAGTCTAAAGTAGCTTCGTCGGGGGTATTACTATGCTCTAATATCTGGTAGGTTCCTATTTCTACGCTTTCAACATCGATACCTAATCCGGAACTGGCATTTGCCTGTGGATCAGCATCAATCAATAAAACTTTTTTTTCCAATACGCCTAATGCGGCGGCTAAATTTACTGAAGTTGTAGTTTTTCCAACGCCTCCTTTTTGATTGGCTATAGCAATGATTTTACCCATCTGTCTCTAAAAATTTTGAACCGTAAAAATACAATTTATTATGGTTTATGAAAATCTTATTTGTTAACAATGTAATAAAGTTCCCCGGTAAGGCTATTGCTAAATGGAGTGGGGTTATCTGGTATTTATTCAGAAGGTTTTTTTGTTTTTGTTTGGAATTTTTGATGTGACTTAGGAGGCTGTTCTTTTGGTTTTAAAGTTGATTTTGTAACAATTTGTTTGTATAGTGTGATTTTTGTAAATTGTGTTTATAATTTCAAATCCCGATAAAATTTGGGAGTACGATATACGTATAATGGTTTATGAGAGTACTATTTTTGACAGTAAGTCTGTTGCTTTCGTCGGTGTTGCTTTCCTGTTCGGGTAGTAAATATTATGTGGATGGCATGCCATACAAAAGGCAGACTCGTAAATATGCGGGTGTTTACAGACAAGTGCCACCCGAAAATCAAGGATTGGAGGCAGTCGATACTACGGATCATAAAAAATGGATCGGCACGGTGAATTTTGGCATCCGAAAGCCGAATTATGTCGTGCTGCATCATACGGCTCAGGATTCGGTTGGGCAAACCATCCGGACTTTTTTGTCTTCGAAACGTGAGGTAAGTGCGCATTATATAATTGGACGTGATGGAAGTATCGTACAAATGGCAAATGATTATTTTAGAGCCTTTCATGCCGGAGCTGGAAAATGGGGGAATGATACCGACCTGAATTCGTCTTCAATTGGGATTGAACTGGATAACAATGGAACAACAGATCCCTGGCCGAAGGTACAAATTGCAACCTTAATTCAGTTACTGGATTATCTGAAAAAAACGTATAATATTCCACAGGCCAATTTTATTGCACATGCCGATCTGGCACCTACGCGAAAAGTGGATCCACATCATTTTCCATGGAAAGACATCGCAGAAAAAGGATTTGGTTATTGGTATCAGGAGGAAGAACTAATCATACCACCAACCGGTTTTGATCCCAAAATTGGACTTAAGGTTATCGGTTATGATGTGAGTAACACAGAGGCAGCAATCAAAGCATTTAAAATTCACTATATTCAACAAAATGAAGAATCTGCCGAACTATCGGAGCAGGATTTGAAAATTCTCTACGCGATTTACCGGAAGTATATATAAATACAAAGCCGTCTACTATCAGAACGGCTTTATATATTTTTATTTATTACCTTTTTGTTTGATCATGGCTTCTAGCATATCCCACATTTCTTTCGGGATGGCTTCCAATAGGTTAAACTGTCCGGCTCCCTGTAACCATTCGCCTCCATCTATCGTGATCACTTCACCGTTCACATAGGCGGAGAAATCGGATACCAGATAAGCAGCCAGATTGGCCAATTCCTGATGGTCACCTACGCGTTTTAAAGGGACTTTTTTGGCTAAGTCGAATTTATCTTTTAAATCACCAGGTAATAAGCGATCCCACGCACCTTTGGTCGGGAATGGTCCCGGCGCGATGGCATTGGTTCGAATACCATATTTGGCCCATTCTACCGCAAGGCTGCGTGTCATGGCCAAAACACCGGCTTTGGCTGTGGCCGATGGGACAACATAAGCCGATCCGGTCCAGGCATACGTGGTTACGATATTCAGAATAGTGGTGTTGGTTTGTTTGGTGTCGATCCAATGTTTACCAAAAGCCAGCGTACAGTTTTTGGAGCCTTTTAAAACGATATCGATTATCGTATCGAAGGCATTGGCCGAAAGGCGTTCGGTAGGGGAGATAAAATTCCCGGCGGCATTGTTTAGTAAAACATCCACTTTGCCAAATGCTTTTAAAACCTCCTGTAGCATGTTTTCTACTTGCTCATAGTGGCGTACATCACAGGCTACAGCCAGACATTTACCACCGGTTTCCTGTTCCAGTTCTGTTGCCGTATTTTGTAGTTTGTCCAGATCACGGGATGTAATGGCTACTTTGGCGCCCAGTTCCAGAAAATATCGGGTCATGGCTTTTCCAAGCCCACTTCCGCCACCAGTAACGACAATCACTTTATCTTCCAGTGCGTTATCGCGAAGCATTTTTGCTGTAAAATTCATAAGGTTTGTTTTTTGGAATCGTAAATATACTAAAAAATAATATTATGCATGCATAGTAATTGAATTTCTAAAAGAAGAAAAATATAACCTGCATTTTGTTTTTAATACGTCAAAACCAAACCACCACCCAGTCCCATATCACTGTCGTAATGAGCCGATAACGACCAATATTTGGTCAAAATATAACGGGAACCAACACTATACTCAAAGTCGGTGTTCCAGGATCCCCATAGGCGGAGTCGTTCGGTTACCGGAATATCTTTACGGGTAAATTGCATTCGGGCTTTTCCTTCGTGATCCACTCGCATGTCGGCATTGATCAACCAGGGAAGTTGATAGATAATCCCAATGCAGGCCACGGCGCGTTGGTCTTGTGTGCTCATTTGTCCGAAGAGATTTTTGTCCCGTTCGAGACTGTTGTGATAGCGAAAATCGAATCCGGTATAAACCGATAAATATTGATTTTTGTCCAGATAACGTCCAAAATGGGCTTCGGTTTCGTAGCCGGATTTTTTGTCCAATCCCAAACGCCACTCTACATCAAAAAAGTTCCGGGTGTTTTCCAGTCGCATTTCCCCGTCGCTACCGTTACTTTCTAGTCCGACTTCGGCAGAAAAATAATAACGACGGTCGTCATTATAAACCATCTTTAACGCTTTTTTCGGATCGGGTAATTGCGGATTTGGCGGTGAATTTTCATAGGTGAAGATACGCCCCATTCCGGCCATCATATGGTACAAAATATGACAATGGAAATACCAGTCGCCATATTCTTCCGATGCGTGAAATTCGATCGTGTCGGTTTCCATCGGCATGATGTCGAGTACGTTTTTTAGTGGCGCATAATCGCCTTGGCCGTTTAGGATTCTGAAAAAATGCCCGTGTAAATGCATCGGATGGCGCATCATTGAGTTGTTGGTGATGACGATACGGATGTTTTCTCCTTTCTTGATCATCACTTTATCCGATTCGGATATGGTTTTGTTGTTTAACGTCCAGACATAGCGGTTCATATTACCAGTAAGTTCAAAATGCAGTGTTCGAACCGGGCCATCCGGCAGATTTGTTTTGACCGGTGATTTTAGCATGGCATAATTCAACGTCACAATATCCGGATTGGCGCCGCCATGTTGCCCGTGGTCATGCTGTGACATTTCGGGTATCACAGCGGACTTTTTGGGTTGTTTTTTTTCGGTTATTTCGGGATACATCACCGCATTCATATCCATTTGTTGCAGACTCATATTCATGCCCATATCTTTCATATTACCGCCAACGGTCATCATATCGTTCATCATTTTCATCCCTTCGAAATATTTTAATTTCGGCAAAGGCTGTTGCAATTGTTTTAAGCCACTTCCCAACCATAACGACGCCTGACCGGTTCTGTCTTCCGCAGTGGCGACCAGTTCGAAGGCATTGCCTTTTTCGGGAATCGTCACGATGATGTCGTAGGTTTCGGATACACCCACAATAAAACGATCCACCGGAACGGGTTGGACATCCATACCATCGCTGGCGACCACGTCTATTTTTCCACCGGCATAATTGATCCAGAAATAGGTCGAAGCACTTCCGTTGATAACCCGAATGCGTACTTTTTCACCGGGTTTGAATTGCGGTGCCTGATCTTCGGTTTTTCCGTTTACAAAAAAGCGTTCGTAATACACGTCACTCACATCCATGGCATGCATGCGTTTCCATTCATTGGCTAGTTTGGTCTTAAAATGGCCTTTTCCAATCGCTTCGGCATAGTTTTGAGTTGCGCCTTTTTTTATTGCATACCAATCGTTGGCTTTGTGTAGCGAACGTTCAATTTCATGCGGATTAGCGTCGGTCCAGTCGCTTAACAACATGGTGTATTCGGGCATTGGAGCTGCTTCTTTTTTGTGGATGATAAAAGCGCCGTACATTCCGTTTTGTTCCTGTAACATGGTATGCGAATGGTACCAATAGGTGCCACTTTGTTTGATTGGAAATTTGTATGTGTGTGTACTCATCCCTTTAATCGGAGCGGTGGTCAGGTACGGAACACCATCCTGCTCGTTGGGCAATAGCAATCCGTGCCAGTGAATGGAGGTTTCATGGTGCATTTTGTTGTGTACGCGGATAACAGCAGTATCGCCTTCGGTAAAATGTAAAGTAGGTGCCGGAATACTACCGTTTATCGCAATCCCTTTTACTTTTTTACCGGTATAGTTTACGATGGTATCCGAGACATAAAGGTCGTATTCTTTGACATTTTGCGACCAGGCGTTTAGCGTAAAGAGTGCTATAAAAAGTGATAACAGACTTTTCATTCGATTACGGTTTTAAGGTTTCAACCGTACTGCCACAGGTTAGCATGGCCGAACCGTAATAGGGATTTTTGATAGTGTTTTCCTGACTTAACCAAAAAGCGCCTTTTCCGTCGTTATACATTGGACATTTCTGATAGTAAATGGTGTTTCGGCCGGTTTCCGATTTTGCCAGTGTATATAAGCTTTCGGAAAGTGAAGCAAAATGATCGCGTTGGTGTTTTATATCGTTGGTTTCGGCAATATGTTTCGCAGCTGTTTTCAGATCGTTTTGGATTTTCATCCAGATGGTATGTTGTTCAGGTTTTAATTTGTCCATCGGAACAGCTGTAATGGCTTTGTTCAATGCGGCTGCTTTGGTCGCAGCTGTTTTTCCATCCGATTGTATTAGGGCATCTTTAACCCCAAAATAATTCGTATAAACAGCACTCAAAACGTCACTGTTTTGTGGCATGTCTGTCATATTGTGATCTTGATGTTCAGAGGGATTGTTTGCCATTGCCATTTCTTTTACCGGTCGGTCGTACTGACAACATTCCGGAAGGTTTTTATAGGCTTCGTCCGGTGCGCGGAAAGCATCACTGTCGTATCCGGCATAAGCGACCTTTTTTAGAATGGCATCGGTATTGGTTTTAGTTTGATCATAGGTAACGGTAAGCATATCCGTATCGATGTTCCAATTGGCTTTGACAAGACCTTTTTCGTTCGCGGCTTTTTCGATGGTACGTTTGCACATGCCACAATTGCCGTACACTTTAACGGTTTCGGTTTTTTGATTTTTAATTTGGGCGTCGCATCCGGTAAAAAAGAAGGTAGCAACAAGTGCCAAAAATATATTTTTGAAGGTTTTCATGGTATTGAAATTTTTGAATTAATGAATTTGGTGTAATACATACAGCCGACGCAAATGGCCGGTTCTGTCAGTTAAATTCTAAAAATCAAATTCGCAATACGTTGTTGAGCAGGTAAATGTCCTGCTTATAATACGGTTCGGGTGGATTGTAAAAAGAATGATTCCGGTTTTCGGTACTTTGATAGACGAAAGCCAATTCCAGTATCGCAGGAATCGTAAATTGAATGTGAAACGGGTTACTGAATTTTGGCGACAATAACTCGGCTTTCTGCTGATTATCGTCGATTTTAAATTGCAGTTGTTTGTCTTCACAACAGCTTTTTTTCATCGGCTGTACACCACAAAGACATTTGTCGGTGTCGCTTACACGATGATTGACCGAAGCAAGTTCCTGACCACAAAAATGCGCAGAAAGGTTAACTCCTACAGCAGGAATTAAGTACAGCAGCATTAAAAGCGTTACCAAAAACTTTTTCATCGGAATAAAATCTTGTTCAAAATTATCGAATTCATAAAATTGTTACCCTAATAATCTGTTAAAATGATCTAGAATCCTATTTTTTGCAATCGGGATGTGGCCTGTTCCAGTGTGTTATTGTCTTTCGCGAAACAAAAGCGAACCAGTTTCAGATCTTTGCTGTCGGCATAAAAGGTCGAAATCGGAATGGTAGCGACACCATATCGGGTGATCAACTCTTTACTAAAGTCGATATCGTTTTGTTTTGAAAATGAAGCATACGAAGCAACCTGGAAATAAGAACCTTCACAGGGTAATAATTCAAATGGAGTTTGTGCCATTAATTCCCGGAAATAATCCCTTTTATGTCGGTACATCGTTGCGATTTCGTTAAAGTTCACACGATCAAGATATTCACTGATAGCGGCCTGTGATAAGCTATTCACACTAAAAACAAGAAACTGATGTACTTTTTTGATTTCGCGCATCAGGTGCTCCGGGGCGATAGCATACCCGATTTTCCAACCGGTAATATGGAGTGATTTTCCGAATGACGAAATGATCACACTTTTTTCACGGAGTTTGATTCGGGTGTTAACCGAAATATGTTTTTGTTCGTAGCTGATGTATTCATAAACTTCATCCGAAAGCAAAATGACATCCGGATAGAGTTCCAATAGTTTTTCCAATTGTATAAAGTCGGCTTCCGACCAGATTTTGCCCGTTGGGTTATGCGGGTTGTTGATGATCAACATTCTGGTTTTGGTGCTCATTCGGGACGCGATGGCTTCCCAGTTGGGGGTGTAATCATCGTTTAAAGCCACGCGAACGGGTAGGGCATTGCTTAGGAGTATCGGGGCTTCGTAACAATCGTAGCTGGGATCCAGAATGATCACTTCTTCATTTTTGTTGACCAACGCCTGGATTGTAGCAAAAATGGCTTCGGTAGCGCCGGCGGTTACAACAATATCAGTCGCCGGGTTGATATTTCGGTTATAAGAGGCCAATGTTAATCGGGTTATTTTTTCCAGTAAACCGCTATGTCCCGCCATTGGTGTGTATTGGTGTACGTTTTCATAGGCGAGTTTAGCCGTGATGGCGGTTAGTCGTTCGTCAACCGGGAAGTTTGGAAAGCCTTGCGACAAGTTGATAGCCTGATGTTCGTTGGCCATTTGCGACATTACCGTAAAAATACTGGTACCGATATGAGTGAGTTTTGACATGCTGTTTGTTGTTGTTGTTGTCACACCTGACAGGTTTTTAAAACCTGTCAGGTGTAGCGGTATTACGAATTAATCCTCCTAAATACCATCGATCGAGAGAATTTGATTTTTCAGTTGATGAATATATTTAAAATTTTCAATTCCTCCGAATAATTCCAGAACCATTTCTCTTTTTAGTTTTGTTTTTGTAGTGGATAAAATGGTTTTGTAGGAACTCCAGGAATATGCCGTTGGACACTTGCATAAATTATGATGAACAGGATTGTTATGTACATAAGCAATACTATTTTTCAAGTAGTCGGTATTGTCAATTTCCTTTCTTTTAAAAGGTCGTTCAAACAAAGCGCCGTGTCTGTTGTGGCTTTTATTATAGGCTTTGGTATACGCATTAAAGAAATTAGAAAATGTCTGTGAAGGTAAAATAGCCTTTAAGGAAATATTTTCGGTATTGTTTTTAATCCGAACAATAAAATGAAAATGATTCCGGAGGAGACACCATGCAAAAGTTTCGGCAATGGGATCGATATGATGTTCGTATAACTTTAGAAAGTATTCATAATTTTCATGTTTCCGAAATAGGGCGCAACTGTTGATACCGCGATTGTAAATATGGTAATATTTGTTGTATTCAAGTGGAACTAATGTTTTCATGGCGTAGATAGACACCTGACAGGTTTTTAAAACCTGTCAGGTGTAGTTAGCATACAATATACAAAAAATAAGCCAACCCTAGGGTTGGCTTTGTATCTTTAGGCATCCATCAGGATCTCGAGGATCTTAATGGCGGCTTCGCTAATTTTTGTTCCGGGTCCGAAAACGGCTACAGCACCACTGTCGAATAAATATTGATAATCCTGAGCCGGGATAACACCACCCACGATGACCATAATATCTTCCCGTCCGTATTTTTTTAGTTCTTCGATCACCTGTGGAACCAGTGTTTTATGACCGGCTGCGAGGGAAGAAACCCCTAAAATATGAACGTCGTTTTCTACGGCTTGTTTCGCTGCTTCGGCCGGCGTTTGGAATAAAGGCCCAATGTCGACGTCAAAACCAACATCGGCATATCCGGTGGCTACTACTTTGGCACCACGATCGTGTCCGTCCTGACCCATTTTGGCGATCATAATACGCGGACGACGCCCTTCGGATTTAGCAAAAGCATCGGCTAACTGCTTGGCTTTTTCAAAACTTTCATCGTTTTTAATTTCTTTACTGTACACGCCACTAAAGGATTTGATTTGTGCTTTATATCTTCCAAAAACCGATTCGAGTGCATCGCTGATCTCACCTAAGGTGGCTCTGTTTCGCGCGGCATCTACGGCTAATTCCAATAAGTTCCCCTGTCCGGTTTTGGCACATTCGGTTAGCTTGGCTAAACACTCCTGTACTTTTTCGGAATTACGGGTGGCTTTAATATGATCCAAACGTTCGATCTGTTGTTTTCGAACGGTCTGATTGTCGACTTCTAAAATATGTAACGGATCTTCTTTTTCAAGTCGGTATTTGTTTACACCAACAATAATATCCTGTCCGCTATCGATACGTGCTTGTTTACGCGCAGCTGCTTCTTCGATACGCAGTTTTGGAATTCCGGCTTCGATGGCTTTTGTCATCCCGCCCAATTCTTCCACTTCTTCGATTAAGGCCCACGCTTTTTGTGCGATTTCATGCGTCAGACTTTCAACATAATAACTACCGGCCCAAGGGTCGACGGTTTTACATATTTTGGTTTCTTCCTGTAGGAAAATCTGCGTATTACGAGCGATACGCGCCGAGAAATCCGTTGGAAGGGCAATCGCCTCATCCAAGGCATTGGTGTGCAGGGATTGTGTTCCTCCGAAAGCAGCAGCGGCAGCTTCGATTGCCGTTCGCGCTACGTTGTTAAACGGATCCTGCTCCGTTAAACTCCACCCGGATGTCTGACAGTGGGTTCGCAGTGCAAGAGATTTGTCGTCTTTCGGATCGAATTGTTTTAGCAATTTAGCCCAAAGCATTCGTCCGGCTCTCATTTTGGCGATTTCCATAAAATGGTTCATCCCGATAGCCCAGAAAAACGATAAACGCGGTGCGAATTCGTCAATTTTCATTCCGGCGGCCAATCCGGTACGGATGTATTCCAAACCGTCGGCCAGCGTATAGGCCAATTCGATATCGGCTGTGGCTCCGGCTTCCTGCATATGGTATCCGGAAATGGAAATCGAGTTGAACTTCGGCATCTTTTTACTGGTATAGTCAAAGATGTCGGCTATGATTTTCATCGATGGTGTTGGCGGATAAATATAGGTATTCCGTACCATGAATTCTTTTAAAATATCGTTCTGAATGGTTCCGGATAATAGTTTTGCTTCGACACCCTGTTCTTCGGCGGCTACGATGTAAAAGGCCATAATGGGTAATACGGCACCGTTCATCGTCATCGAAACCGACATTTCATTTAGCGGAATCTGGTCGAAAAGGATTTTCATATCCTCCACGCTGTCAATCGCTACACCGGCTTTTCCAACGTCGCCCACTACACGTTCGTGATCACTGTCGTAACCGCGGTGCGTGGCTAAGTCAAAAGCAACGGAAAGTCCTTTTTGACCGGCGGCAAGATTTCGGCGGTAGAAAGCATTACTTTCTTCGGCGGTCGAAAACCCGGCATACTGGCGGATCGTCCAAGGTCGGCGTACATACATGGTCGCGTATGGTCCGCGTAAGTTAGGTGCAAACCCGGCTCCGAAGTGCAAATGTTCCAGATCCTGAAGATCGGCTTCAGAATAGGTTTGTTTGATTTCAATTCCTTCGGCATTTACCACGGTTTCCGCGTTACCGGTTTCCGCCTGCGTTTTGGAATTGTCTAAAGTTATATGTTGAATGTTTTTTCTCATTTCAAAGCTGCTGTTATGATGCTGATGCGCTCGGTAAACGTATTATTTTTCGGTTTCCAATCGTTCCTGTTCCAGTTTTTCGGCCAGTCGTTTTTCGATGATTGGCGTGATTAACGTTTTACGCGGATTTACCTTTACAAACGGATACAGTTCCAGATCATGACTCATACGGTCTTCTTTGTTCGGGTATTTGTTGGTTCCCAATAGGATTTCTTTACCATTGTCGAACAATTCCTGTTCTTTTTTGGCACTTTCTCCGATTTTTCGTTGAATGGTACCTTCGATCAATTGGGTGATAAAACCACCATTGGCTTCAATATCCTTAAATAGGGTAAGGGCTTTTTCCGCTAGTTGATTCGTAAGGGATTCGATATAATAAGCGCCATCCGACGGGTTGTTTACCAGATCAAAATAGCTTTCGTGTTTTAATACCAATAGTTGGTTCCTCGAAATACGATCGCCAAATTCGTTGTCTTTATGATACATCGCGTCATAAGCCAGATTCGAAACCGAATTCGCACCACCCAAAATTGCACTCATACATTCGGTCGTTGTTCGAAGCATGTTAACGTTATAATCGTAAAGGGTTTTGTTGCGTTTTGTCGGAACGGCTATGATATGACACTCGTGTTTGTGGTCGTATTCTTTTGCCAGCGTATTAAATAACAGGCGAAGCGCGCGTAGTTTGGCAATCTCGAAAAAGTAATTGGTTCCTACGGCTACCTGAATCGTTACCGGTGCACCGATCGTAACCATACGGTTAAAATATTCGTTTACATGCGCAAGCGTATAGGCTAGCTGTTGTACGATATTGGCTCCGGCATTCTGATACAAACTACTGTTGATACTCAGGAAATTCAGGTTGTTGCATTTTAATGCAATATCGTTTAACGTATTAAAGTCGGTGTCGAGGTTGGTATGCCAGTTTCCGTCCTGAGCCAATTGCCCGATCGGGTCCACATGCAGGTAAATCGTTGCGTTGTGTTTTTTGGCGACACTATTGATTTTTTCGATAAACGGAAGATCCAGGAAATGAAAATTCAAATACACCGGAGTGGTTTCCAACGGAAGGGATGTCAATAGCCTTTCGATATCGGTTTTTTCATTTTCCAATGTAAAACGCAAACTTTCGGCACCTCGGGATAAGGTTTCCTTAGCACGGGCAATCGATTTTTCCAGATCGTGTACAAAAATATTCTGAACGATTTTAAAACCGGATACTTCGGTAGGAATGTGAAAAGGTTCTGCCGCTTCGTCAATATGGTAAAACGGACGTACTTTAATACCTTCGGGGCTTTCCCAAACCAGCGTTTCGTTATAGTCGGCTCCTTTTAATTCGTATTGAATCTGTGCTTTCCATTGTTTGGACGATACCGCCTCAAAATCCGTAAACAGTTTGTTGCTCATAATGCAAAATTAAAGTGATTTTGTGTCCTCTTCGGGCACATCTTCTTCAAACTCGATGATATAAATATCTTCGTTGTCCCGTTTCATATAATATTTTTCGCGGGCATATTTTTCGATCTGGTCCGGATTTTTAAGCTTTTTGATATTTTCGCTGTCTTTTTTAATCTCGTCCTGATAGTATTTTTTATTGTCTTCGAGTTCGTTTATTTCCTTGTCCAGAACGCGGTGTTCCAGATAAGAATAGTTGTCCAGAAAGAGCATCCAGATTGCAAAAAACAGGCTTACCAATACGTATCGGTTCCCGAATATTTTCAGGAAAGGGTATTGAGTAACTATTTTTTCGAATGCTTTTTTCATGGCTTATAAAGATAACGATAAATTATGATATTCTTTGGTTGATCACCGCACGTACCACGTCGATGGCGACCGTATTGTACTTGTCGTTCGGGATGATGATATCGGCATAAGCTTTCGATGGCTCGATAAATTGTTCGTGCATCGGTTTTAAAGTCGACTGGTAGCGGTTTAATACCTCTTCCATATCACGACCACGTTCGGCGATGTCCCGTTTTAAACGACGGATCAAACGCTCGTCGGAATCGGCATGAACAAAGATTTTTACATCAAACATATCGCGTAACTCCGGATTGGTCAGGATTAAAATTCCCTCCACAATCATTACCTTACGCGGATGCGTTACGATGGTGTCGTCGGTTCGGTTGTGGGTTACAAACGAATATACCGGTTGTTCGATGGTTTTATCGTCTTTTAAGTCTTTAAGATGGCTTACCAATAATTCAAAGTCAATTGCTCTGGGATGATCAAAGTTGATAAGTGCGCGCTCATCAAAGCTCAGGTTGTTTGTCGCCTTATAGTAGGAGTCCTGTGAAATGATCCCTACTTCGGTTTCGGGTAATTCATTCATAATCTGATGCACTACTGTCGTTTTTCCACTACCAGTTCCTCCGGCAATACCAATTATAAGCATAAATAGTTTTGTTGTTTTTTATCACCGCAAAAATAATAATTAATAGGAAGTAGGGTTTATTTTTTTTAGTTTTATGCTGTTTGAGGATTATTCAGACCCGGTATAAATTGTATCGGACCTAAATAACTTTGTTTTAAAACTTTAGCAGCAGTACTATTATGGCGATAGCAATCCAGGACGATGCGACGGCGGGAAAGATGATGCTTTACCTGGCCGAAAAGTACCAACTCGAATCGATTACGGTCGATGTCCGGACAACTTTACTGGAGGAAGGTGAAAAAGCGCGCCGTATTTATTTTATAAAGGAAGGTTGCCTGCGTTTGTGGATGAACAGCAATGGAAAGGAAATCACGAATCAGTTTTTTTTCGAAGGAAGTCTGGTGGCCTCGCTGGAAAGTGTACTTACGAATCAGCCGAGCGATTTTTATCTGGAAACTTTAGAGAAGAGCGTCCTTTATGTGCTCGAAAAAGAGCGTTTTGAACAGTTGTGGGAACAGGATGCCGAATTTAAAGCCTGGTTTGACAACTATATTCTAAAACGGTTTATCTACTATTCGAAACATCTGCTGTCATTTTTACGGGATAAACCCGAAGAGCGCTATCGCAATCTTCTACAAAAGAATCCGGATATTTTCCAACGGGTTCCGCAACATTATATTGCAACTTATTTAGGAATTACAGCCGTTTCGCTAAGTCGTATCCGGAATAAAGTGGCCCGGATAAAATAAACCCGTAGCGGCAATTATAATGGAAACTACAGGTTTGTGATCGTATGATTTTAATGAATACGTTTATTTTAGGAGTTGATCCAAAAACGGTTTTAATTCGGATGATGATGGTCTGTCGGCATTCGGATTGATAACTTTTCCATCCGGTCCGATTAGAATAAAACGCGGAATACCATCGATTTTAAACGCCTGAATCCAGTCGGATTTCCAATCGTTATCGGCAAATAACTGAATACCGCCCAACTGCTTGTCGGCTACAAATTTTTTCCACTTTTCGAAATCTTTTTGAGCATCAATCGAAATACTGATAAATTCAATATTTTTTCCTTTATACCTGTCTTCGAGTTTTTGTAAATGCGGAATTTCAACGCGACACGGTCCGCACCAGGTAGCCCAGATATCGATATACAGATACTTTCCTTTTAGTGACGACAATTTGGTTTTGCCTCCTTTGTGATTCACATAGTCAAATTCGGGCGCCATTATGCCTTCCAAAGCGGTAATTCCATTTGTACGAAGTCGAACGGCTTTAAGCTCTTCGGCGATGCGTATGTTTTCCTTTTCATATTCGGCAAGCATCTGCTTTGTAAAATCGGAATTAAAAGCATTGGTCGTAAGATAGGTTTTGGCATCCGAAAAACGTTTGTTTAGTGCCGTTTGTAACTCGGCATCGCTTGGTAATTTTCCGCCAAAACTTTGTTTCATTTTGGTATCGTCGGCTACTTTTTTAAGGAGATAGTTGTTTTCGGTGGCACCGTTTCCACGAAACGATAGTGTTTCCCGAAATTTTTTACCATCCGCTTTTAGATCGAGATCATACCCCGGACTGAAATATAAGATTGCAAATTCGGCACCGTCAAACAACTGATAAAAACCTTGTGGCGCATTAAAATTGTCTGAGAATTTCCCATCTTTTCCTTTTAAAGTAACTTTAAAGGATTTGTTATGTAGCACTATAGAATCGGAATTGGGATGAGCAATTTCTGCTTTAAAGCGTACGTTCGTTTCCTGCGCGTATAGTCCGGCCGAAGCCAATACCAAAGCAAGTAGTATTTTTTTCACGAGTTCTGATTTATCGTTCAAATATAGTCGGATTATTCTTATATGATCAAAAAAATAATTGATCTTAACAATTGTTATCGTTTTCTGCTATCCATTCCTTTGAATTTTGCTTAAAAATAAAAAGATGAAAGCAGCTGTATTAGCACAATTGGGAACGGTTCCGGTTTATGCCGAATTTGCCAATCCGCAACCTAAAAACGAAAATGAAATCGTAATGGATGTCAAAGCCGCATCGGTAAAAAATCTGGACAAACTACGCGCCAGTGGAAAACACTATGCCAGTTATACGCAATTGCCCACTGTAGTTGGTTTTGACGGCGTAGGAACGTTGGCCGATGGCACCTTAGTATATGCCCAGGGAATCAGCGGAATGCTGGCCGAAAAAGCGTTGATCCATAAAGGGAACTACCTTGTCCTTCCTTCGAATATCGATGTGGCTACTGCGGCAGCTTTGCCCAATGCAGTCATCGGATCGGCAATGGCGTTAGTATTTCGCGCTAAAATCCGTCCCGGTGCAGTGGTGTTGATCAACGGTGCGACGGGTGTAACCGGACAAGTAGCGGTGCAATTGGCGAAGCATTACGGCGCGTCGAAGGTAATCGCAACCGGAAGAAACGCCGATTCATTGGAAAGATTATTGACTTTAGGAGCCGACGAAATCGTGTCGTTACAAGATGAGGATGCCGTTATTGTGGAAAAACTAAAAGCGATTCAGCTACAAAATCCTATCGATATTGTGATCGATTATATTTGGGGCCATTCGGTGGAGTTGTTGCTTCGGGCGTTAAAAGGGAAGGGCGGCTATACGCATCCGGTAAAAATCGTAACAGTGGGTAGTATTTCGGGAGAGGAAATAGTGTTGCGTTCCGATGTGTTGCGCAGTACAGCAATCGAAATTCTGGGTTCGGGAATTGGTAGTCTTTCCGAAAATGAAATGAAATTATATATCGAAGAAGTATTGCCGGAAGCTTTTAAACTGGCAGCCAACGGAAAATTGCAGATCGCAACCGAAGTAGCGCCATTAGCACAAATCCAAGACTATTGGAATAAAACGATCGATGCCGGAAAACGACTGGTGGTTTGTGTGGGATTAGAATAAAGAGGAAAGAAACAAGAAACAAGATTGTAGATGTCTTAAAATCTTTGAAAAAAATATCCGATGTTTGTGAAATAATTAAACAGCAAATAATATGATCACTATAGTAGCCACACTTAGAGCGAAAGCCGAATATCAGGAAATGGTTTTGGCGACATTACAGGAATTGGTAAAAGCGTCGGCACAGGAAAACGGATGCAACGAATACCGATTGCATGTTTCGGCGAATAATCCGTTGGAGTTTCTTTTTTATGAAGTTTGGGAAAGCAAAGCCGCTATCGATGCCCATACGCAAACCACCCACTTTTTGGATTTTCAGCAAAAAGCAACAGAATGGTTGGAACAAAGCGAAATCAATCTGTATCAACCGCTATAATTTACAATTTTATGATCAATAAATTAAGAATGCTAACCATATGTGTACTGGTTGGAATGGGTGCTTTTGCGCAAAGTGCTGTTAATTATGAAGGGGAAACAATTAACCGTTTGGATAAGGACGGAAAGAAACAGGGTGTCTGGAAATTGTTCGATACAGAAAGAGGTATTAGAATCGTCGGTAAAACCCAAGACGATGTTTTTGTGTCTACTATCGAGTACTATTTTAAAGATTATTTAGTGCTTACCTATAACACAGAAACGAAAGGGTATACCTTTTACGAAGATTTGAAAGGGAGTCCGGTAACGATAGTAGATAAAGGGAATAAGCTAACTGAAGTCGTAAAGGATAATGGAGAAGTTCTCGATGAGAAGAGGCGAAAAGTTTTTTTTGGTGTTCAGGAGTTGCGACCAATATTTTACGGGGGGAAGCAGGGGATGCATAGTTTTATCGAAAATGCCGTAAAAAAGAATACTTTACGACATTCGGGTAAAGTAAAGTTAATGTGGACAATCGATAATGATGGAATCGTTACCAATGTAAAAGTAATGGAAAGTGAGAATAGTGCTTTAAATGAAGAAGCTGTTCGGATTATCCAAAGTATGCCGCGTTGGCAACCCGGTATTCAGCGCGGAAGTTTTGTACGGGTGAATTTTACCACATCGATTGTATTTAACAACTAAGTCTGTTTTTTAGAATGCTTTCCAGGGAATAGAATATAAATAAATAAATGAGCACAAAATTAAAAGCAATGGCACTATGCCTGATGATTTCAGTCTGCACATTAGGACAAAGCGAAATCAAATACGAAGGCGAAACGATTAACCGAATTGATAAAGACGGAAAGAAACAGGGTGTCTGGAAATTGTTTGATACTAAACGGGCGATTATGGTCGTTGGCAACATGGAAAATGATGTCTTTATATCCAATATCGAATACTATCAAAATGGAAAATTAGTCGTGTCGCAAAATAAAGACAAAGGTGAGTATGTCTTTTATGTGGATTCGAAAGCCGTTCGTGCGAAAACAATTGTTGAAAAGGACGAATACAAAATTGTAGCAGAAAACGGAGAAACATTAGAGGAGGTAATACTGGCTAATTTTAAGTCGATTGGAAGTTTGGCACCGTTCTTTTACGGAGCGCCCAATGCCATGCAAAATTTTCTGAACAACGAAATGAACAAAAAGAAATGGAACGATTCGGGAAAGGTGAAATTTAACTTTATCGTTGATAAAAACGGATGGATCACAGAAGTGAAAGTAGCCGAAAGTGGAAACGAAACACTTAATGAAGATGCGATCCGAATTGTAGAAAAGATGCCGCGATGGCAACCGGGATTCGATAAAGGCAAATTTGTACTATATCGTTTAAATAGTGCTATAACGTTTGATAGCGGGATGTAATAACGCTGTAAAATAATTTGAAAAACCTTCTATGAAAATAAAACTAAGAATATTGACTTTAAGCCTTTTGATGACCATTGGCACTTTTGCGCAAAGCGAAATCAAATACGAAGGCGAAACGATTAACCGTATCGATAAGGACGGAAAGAAATACGGTGTCTGGAAATTGTTTGATAAAGACAAAGGTATTATGATTGTGATGAAAATGGAAAACGATGCTTTTGCCTCCAATATCGACTATTACCGGAATGAACAACGGATTGTCTCACAGGATAAAACCGATCCGGGGAAATATCATTTTTATCTGGATTCCAAACCGGTTCCGGTTAAAATAATAGTCGAAAATGACAAACGGATAGTAGTACAGGAAAACGGAAAAGCATTGGATGAAAAAAGTCAGGAGGCTTTTTTTAGTGTTTTAGGGGTGAAAATGACGTACTATGGAGGTGAAACAGCTTTGCGGAAATTTCTGATTAACGCGAGTAGCGGCGATTGGGATAACTCGGCAAGCGTGCAGTTACGATGGACTATTGATAAAAACGGAGGCGTCGAAAATCTAAAAGTGATCAAAAGCGATAATGAAGCTTTAAACGAAAAAGCGATACAGATCATCCAGAAAATGCCACGTTGGCAACCGGGTTTTTCAAATGGACGTTTCCTAAAAGGAATGTATACTACCGGAATTCGGTTTATGGCGGGATAAGGAAATAGACCGATAGTTATTGACACCAGCCAGGTGTGATTTGAAAAATAAAACCTAACTTTCGGCTTCTAAAAACTGTTCAGAAAAATGAATCTTTTCCGTTTTTTTCAAAAAAAGAAACCCGATCCGGATTACCTCATCTTCGGCATTTTTAAAAGCGGTGACTATCTCGGTTCGTATACGATTTACAAACTGACCGCTACCCAATTATGGGCCGATACCCGCGAAGTATGGCATTCAGAACGCTTTAATATGACCAGAGGTTATGTGTTTAAAGGGGAACAACTATCCGAAGCAAAATTTAATCAGGTTAAAGGATTATTGGGTACGATTCCACAGGAATTACTAACCGGCGACTGGGATGGTTTTTACACTACCGGAAATAAGAATGAAGATAAACTCGTATTGGCATTTGGTACTTCGGCATTTGAAAAGACAATCACGATCGACGACTATGTGATTGCAACGGAAAAACTCCCGATAGCGGTTCGCGACTTTAGACGAGCCATTGAAAAGTGGGTAAAAGTAATATAAGAACGATTCGGTCAGATTACAAAAAACAGCCTTAAAGCAAGTGTCTTTAAGGCTGTTTTTGTATTGGATATTACGCAGTTTTTCGAATTGCTTTATAGACCAATCCGGATCCAAAATAGAAAGTTGAAGCCACTAAAAATGTGATGCCAACCATTCCGAAAAACTCCATAAATCGGAGTAACATGCTGGGTTCTTTTGCGTCACCATCCATTAAAAAACCAATGGTGGTAAGGGTTGAAGACAGGGCAAAGATGTTTAACAATTTTCTTTTCATAACTACATATCAGGTTGTTTGGTTATTTATTCATTCAAACGATTTTTATCCGGGTTTAGTATACTGTTATTGGTAGCGATGGAAGGGAGACGCAGTGGTTCTTTCATCGTTTTTTACCCGAATTAAGAGGTTTTTAAGTGGGAAAAACAGAGACATTATTGGTTGGTTGCATGGACAGTTTGAGACTTTTTTTTACTTATTTGGGTCGTGTGAAAAATAATTAATTTTATTGTAAATTATTTATAATTAGGTTTTTATGTTTTGTTTTTTTTCTTTTTGCGATATGGATTCAAGGATGTAGGGACGGTAGAGGGCTTATCCTAGGGACTCCATAACTCTTTACCTTTGTGCTGTAAATCTATTCAAAATAAAGTTGATCAGAAGTCAGTCATTAGCTATGATTTAGCGATATCCGACTCAGGAGTCGTAGTATTATTGGGAAACAAATAACATTAAAAACATCGTGATTATGATAAAATTTAAATTATGCTTAAGCTTTTTGTGTTTTTTATCTCTAAGCTGTTTTTCTCAGGTTGGGATTAATACTGATACTCCGGATGCTACTTTAGATGTGAATGGAAATGTCAAGTTGAGAGTGATCAATACGACTACCGGAAATACCAATAGTATTTCTCCTTTGGTTATGGATGATGTTACTAAGGAGATAAAAGTGATTCGATCGAGTTCAGGAAATACTTTTTCAATCAATTATTTAGTCTACCACCTCCGTAATGTAAATAAAGATTGGGTTTCCGATTTTAATACAAAAATTAGCACCAGTGATTATACTTTGGTAGTAGTGGGAAGTTCTTTTGATAAAAATTTAAAGCTTCCTCTCACTGTGGATTGTGATTATAGTCCTATAAATGTTTACGCTTTTCAGAGTGGGGGTACTTGGCATATCAATGCTGATTATATGGATTCTACGACTGAAAGAGGCGAAAATGGTACCTGGAAGGTATATTGTCTGGCTATTAATAATAGTATCTTAAAAAGATTGCCTTCTGTGTCTAAAAATATGAATGGATCACAAAATGGAAGTGCAGCAAGTCCTCCGGCAGGGTTATAGTCCTCAATAGGGATATAATAAATTGTAAAAACAGTAAAAGATAGTGATTATGGTAAAAATGAAGTTATTAGTAAGTTTTTTATATTTTTTATCTCTAAGTTGCTTTGCTCAGGTTGGGATTAATACTATTACTCCTGAAGCTACTTTGGATATTAATGGCAATTTAAAGATCAGAACTACAGGTGTTGTTTCTAATAGTACTACTCGTACAACTTCTCTGGTTGTTGATGATGTCACTAATGAGATAAAAAGATTTAAAGCGGCTGGCTATACAATCAATTATATTACGTATCATTTGAATAATGTCAGGCTAGATTGGGTTGCAGACTTTGATACAAAGATTGACACCAGAAGTTATGCTTTAGTGATAGTGGGGAGTTCTTTTGATAAAAACTTATCGATTAATTATCCCGATCCAGGGGTGTATAGTCCTGTGAATGTTTATACTTTTCGGTGGAGAAATACATGGCATATCAGTGCCGATTACAAGGACAGTGAAACGTTTCGTGATGAGAATGGTAATTGGACGATAAATTGTCTTATTATTAGTAAGATTCTAATAAAAGAGATGCCTACTGTTAGCGTGGATATGCATGGCTCCGAAAATGGGAGTCTGGCAAGTCCTCCGGCAGGATTATAGTCTCGATTTTTATAGTCTCGCAATGAAATTGTAAAAAACAGTAATAGATAGTAATTATGATAAAAATGAAATTATTTATAAGCTTTTTATACTTTTTATCCCTAAATTGTTTGGCTCAGGTTCATAGTGGCGTTGGGATAAATACCTCTAATCCGGAAGCTACTTTGGATATTAATGGTAATCTAAAGATACGAACAACGGATGTTATTCCCGTTAATTCTAGCGGAGTTACGCCCTTAGTTATCGACAATAGCACCAAGGAAGTAAAAATCGTGCAATCCAGTTCGGGAAACAAATTCTCGATGAATTATATACAATTTAACATCAATAATGTGAATAAAGATTGGGTTAATAATTTTAATACCAAGATTAGTACTAAAGATTATACTGTAGTTGTAGTAGGATCTTCATTTAATAAGATCTTGGTTACTGCGGCGCCTAGCCAGAACGATTATAATCCTTTTTCGGTTTATGCTTTTGAACAAGATGGTACCTGGCGTATAAAAGCAGATTATTATGCGGGTTTTACCAAGGATGGTTCCAATGGTAGCTGGTCGGTACGATGTCTTATTATTAATAAAAGTATATTAAAAACAATTCCTCCGATTATTGTAGATATGCATGGATCCGAAACCGGTAGTGTTGCAAATCCACCTTCGGGTTTATAAATTGTATTTTTAAAAAGTGTTTCAAATTTACACGCCGTCTTAAGGATTGTATTCTTTAAGACGGTTTTTACAATTAAACCATTTGATCTTTAATCAGATCTTTTCGGGATCTAAAGTATTTTTTTTCGATTATAGATAAAAAATAAAACAGTTCCGATGAGTCCTCCAATGCCAACATAAATTCCAATGCTTTCTTTGTTTTCATACTCGGACTGATGAATTAAAATGACATTATCCCGTTCAACCTGAATAAGATCAATATTTACATTTTCGCGTTGGTTATCATTATCGTAATAGTAAAGGGTTAATGTATCGCCAACATTTATTTTTTGAAATAGCGCATCATAATTTTTTGATATTCGATATACACCAAGCTTTTTATCGACTCCCTTTAGCTTAATGTAAAAAACGTCGCTGGGTATCCCTTTACTCCCATATTTCAGGTCAATTCCCCGGTTTTCAACAATACCGGTAATTTTATCTGCGTTATTTAAATCGATATTTTGCCTTTCAAGTCCAATAAAAAGGCTAAAAGAAAACAGTAGGATAAGTAAGCTGAGGTTATATATAAATTGTGTTTTTTTTCGGGTCATGTTTAAAAGGTGGTACAGGAGTAGAAACCAGTGATTGTAATAAAGGGGGTTAGGGACTGGAATTTTTTTTTAAGCGGTTTTGAGAATTAAGTTTTTAAAGGTAAATAGATTTTAATTAGAAATTACCGGGTATACATGTTTAATGAACGATACTGTTCCGTTACTGCAATTTTTGAAGCCTCTTTTTTCGAGGGATCATTCCAATTACCGGTAAATTTAATGGTGCCCTACAGTTGCTTGTCCTAGAGTTTTTCATCAATTTGTTAGAAGAGATAGTAAGAATTACGTTAAATTTGAACGGATTGTAAGGCGTCTAATTTAAACTGCAAAATGTACGAACTTCAGAAAGAAGAATATTTAGGAAATACCAGAAACTGTTACAGTAGTTCGGATGGAATTGCAGTAGTTGAAACGGAATACAAAAGTAAAGTTTATGAAGGCTGGCATTCGCACAATAACTCACATATTACTTTCTTCCTTAGAGGAGGAACAACAGAAAAGAGAAAGAACTTTAGCCAATCTATTGGGGCGGGTTCATTATTGTTTTATCACAGCGATGAACGCCATCTGAATCAAGATACGCTCTTTCCTTCTAAAAATATCAATATTGAGATTGAAGACCGCTTTCTGAAAGAACTGCAACTATCGGAAGCCATTATCGAAAGGTCCATTCAAAATGCAATGCACGTTAAATTTTTAATTTTAAAAATTTTTAAAGAGTCGCTCATTGCCGATCCTTTTTCCAACGATACGATAACGATGTTGTTCTCTCAGTTGACAGAAGGCTGTGATCGTTTGGATCGATTTAATAAAAGCCCTTATTGGGTAAAGAATCTGCATGAACTATTAAACGACTGCTGGGATGAAAATCCAAGTCTTCATAATCTGGCACACGTTTTAAACATTCATCCCATTACGATTTCCAAACATTTCCCTAAATATTTCGGATGCACTTTAGGGGAGTATTTAAGACGTATCAAGATAAACCGTTCGCTTCCGCTTATAGCATCGGAGAACAGTAGTTTTACAGAAATAGGATTACAATGCGGTTTTTCAGATCAGAGCCATTTTACAAGAACCTTTAAAAACCAAACCGGTTTTCTACCCAAGCAGTTTCAAAAAATATAAAAAGAGGCAAATTTCATTCTATTTTTTGTTTTCAGCGCATCCTATTTTTGCTTTAAATTAATCTTTAATCAAAACAAAATGGAAGCTTTAAGTACCAAACAAAAAATATTGAATTTGTCATTTACCAAAATTGTCCTTGCCCTTCTGGTCTTTATGACGGTTGTAATACTTGGACAGCAGATTGCCGTAAAACTTCTTTCGTTAACCACTTTAGATAACGACTTCAGAAGTCTGCTAAAAGGTTTTTTTGTATCGGCTTGCTGCATATGGAGTTATATTATCTTCTTTAAGAAGTATGATAAAAGGAAGATAGATGAGTTTGTTATGAAGGGTTTAGGTAAAAATCTTATTTCAGGTTTTTTGATTGGCTTTGTTTTACAGTCGTTAACCATTTTAGTGATTTATCTGAATGGAAGCTACACCATTCTAAAAGTAAATCCGGTTTCGTTTATACTCATTCCTTTTGTTTTGATGTTTACAGTGGCTGTAATTGAGGAAATACTAGTGCGCGGTATCATTTTCAGGATTATGGAAGAAAAACTAGGAACGTACCTTTCGCTACTCATTTCATCCGTGCTGTTTGGTGTTTTTCATGTGTTGAATCCAAATGCAACTTTAATATCGGGCATTTGCATTACAGCGGCAGGTTTTATGTTGGGTGCGGCTTTTATCTACAGTCGTAATTTATGGATGCCTATTGCGTTACATTTTGCGTGGAATTTTACACAGTCGGGCATTTTTGGTGCCGTGACTTCCGGGAATGAAAAAACAAAAAGTCTGTTGGAAGCACAGATAAGTGGTTCCGGATTGATTACTGGAGGCGAATTTGGACCCGAGGGATCGATACAGGCGATTGTTTTCTGTACGCTCGGAGCAGTATTACTTTTGGTTTTATGCCATAAAGAAAACAGAATCATTAAACCGTATTGGAAAAGAGCTTAGAAACGCAAATAGATAAAGTTTTTTTATATGGGTTTTAAAAGAGATTCTTTTTTGGGCGAAAATAGTTGATACGTTGTTAAAGATTAACGTAATGGCAAAAGATTTCAATTTTAAACTTCGGTTAAAAAAGTGAAATCAGCTATTATTGGGTTAAACTTCAAAATATTTTAATGTGACACCTTCAGTTGTTTTCCACTCTGTAAGGCCATTTGCAGGTCTGCCAAGTAGCGTTGCTGCAGCCCGCGATGGCGATGTAAAGACATAATCTTTTGTCAGTAGATAAAAGGTACCTTCCATTTTTAGTGTTCCGTCATTTAGCATTTTTTGCCTTTCCCGAGAAATGCCCTCCGCTAATGAAGGCTGTTCCTGAATCATCAATAACGAACCTTTATAAACGATAAACCCTTCTGTAGAAGGACTTCCTTTACCTTTTGCTCCGGCACCGTTTTGACAATAAAACACGGGATTCTGGATTTTCGAATTTTCAATGGTTTCTTCTAAGGCTTCGAATACTTTATGACCTAAAGTGGCGGTCAATATTTTTATATGAGCCAGGAATTCTTCTAACTCGGCTTGTTCGGCTTCCGATAATTCCGAACGGGTAGGGGTGTTTTGATTAACGGAATATCGGCCGGCTTTTACGGCCAGTTTATGTAAGCGGTTTTCCAGATATTTAATACTGGCTTTATTAAGATATTTATCTTTACTACCAAAAAAGATCACTTCATGCCAGAAATCTTTATTGGAGATTTGTTGGGATAAACGTTCAGCGATGACTTCAGCTTCGCCAATATAAGCCGTATCTTCATTGTTTTCACCTTTGCCAATAAGGATATACACCCCCGGTTTTTGAAACTCCGGACGGTTGCTGTATTCTTTGATTTTGATACGAGGTACTTTTACACCAATACCCGTCCAATTACTGAGTTCGGCAGTAGTAAGGCCGTTGGTGGTGCCATCTACTAAAAATAGGCGTATGGTTTTTCCGAAGGTGCTCATAAATGATTTTGATGTTTAGACTAAGGTTGCTATAAATATAAGTAACGCAATGGTTTTAACCAATAAGAAGTTTAAAAACGGGGGATAATCGCTTATCTTCTTACGAAGATAAATTTAACGTCCTATTATTTGTTTATTATCTGTTTAATGGTGTTAATAAAAGCCTGATAGAAAGCCGGATCTTGAGCGTATAGTTTATACAATTCTAAATCATGCTTTCTTTTTTGGGACATTACTTCGTCAATGATTTTCTTTAATGCTAATTCTTTATTCTGGTCGTCAGTATTTTGGGCTACCTTAAATTCAAATTCGGGATGCGCCTCTATTGATTTGCCTAAAGTTCGGATGGTTACCCGCTGTTCTTCCGGCGTACTGCTCCAGCCCTGAAACCATCGTTCGTTAAAGCTATTGATGATCGTTTCTAATTCATCCTCATCTTCCAGTCCGTGTATACCTCTGGCGTTTGGATTCTGTGGTTTTAATTCGGATTCGCTATCATCTAGTTGTATAGGGACATTTAGTTTTGTCCTTTCTAGGCCGTAAGTCGATAAGTCAACAGATCCCAATAATTGATCCAACATATCTATCTGGGTGTCTTTTATTTCCATTTTGGGAATGAGAAACTTCAAAAACCAAAATAATTTTTCCCACTCATTTATTTCATAAGGAACTATTGCTGCGATCTGGCCATATATTTTTACAAATTGTTTGGCTTTAATTTTGTAATGTGCTTTTTGTTTTTCATCTAGCTCAAGTTCCGAATTGAATCGTTGAGCAGCGATGTCTATAATAGGACTAAGTAGTTGCGCATCTTCCCCTTTAAAATATTTATTGTTAAAGTCGTCAATTTCGGTTTGTTCATAGATTCCCGAATCCTCTAAACTACCTTTCAATTCATGTAAAACATTGACATCGGTGGCACTACTTAAACTTGTTGCGGTATAAAAAGGATCGAATGATTTTTGAATGTCTTCTACAGTGTTAAAGAAATCCAGTATAAACAGGTCTTCTGTCCGCTTATCCAGTTTGTTGGCAGAACGATTCAGTCGGGATAAAGTCTGTACAGCCAAAACGTCTTGTAACTTTTTGTCAACATACATGGCGGATAGTTTAGGTTGGTCGAATCCGGTGAGGTATTTATTGGCAACGACAAGCATTCTGTACTCATCCTCATTAAATTTGTCTTTGGTTTCGCTTTCCGGAAAACCATTCATTTGAGCTTCGGTATATGCTATACCATCGACATTCTTTTCGCCGGAAAAAGCAATTACTATTTTAAACGGATTTCCTATTTTGTTCAAAAGTTCATTAAATGCCTGATAGTATCTGATAGCAGATTCTATGCTTTGGGTGACTACCATTGCTTTGGCCTTACCTTTCAGCTTTTTGGTGTTTACGACCGATTGCATAAAATGATCCAGCATAACTTCGGCTTTAGTGCCTATTGTCTGCTTGTGTTTTTCTACATAAGCTTTTAGTTTTTTCTGTGCTCTAGCAGTGTCGAATTTAGGGTTTTCTTCTATAGATTTTTCCAGTTCATAATAGCTTTTGTAGGTGGTATAATTGGTTAAAACATCCAGAATAAATCCTTCTTCAATAGCTTGTTTCATGGAATAGAGATGAAAAGGCCTAAAAGAACCGTCTTCCTGTTTTACACCAAATTTCTCCATTGTGCTATTCTTAGGTGTAGCCGTAAAAGCGAAATAGGAAGCATTTGTAGTCATCTTACGGGCTTTCATCGCTTTAAGTACCATCTCCTGAGAATCTACCTCGTCAGCATCTTCATTTTTATTGCCGATAACTTCATTCAGTTTATCAGACGAACGACCCGATTGCGAACTATGTGCTTCGTCTATTATAATTGCAAACTGCTTGCTGCCCATATCAGCAATACCGTCCATGATGAACGGAAATTTCTGAATTGTGGTGATGATAATTCTTTTGCCATTCTCTAAAGCCAATTTTAAATCCGACGATTTGTATGCCGGTGCTACAATATTTTTGACTTCCGAAAATTCTTTGATGTTATCCCTAAGTTGTTTATCCAACAATCTTCTGTCGGTTACCACAATTACCGAATCAAAAAGAGGCAGATTCAGAGGTCTGTTTCCTGCAGCGGTTTCGTTTTCAGGATACGCTTCAATCAGTTGATAAGCCAGCCATGTGATAGAGTTGGATTTACCCGATCCGGCACTGTGTTGGATGAGATATGTTTTTCCGACTCCATTTTTTGAAGTGTCTTTCAGAAGACTGCGTACCACATCCAGTTGGTGATAACGTGGGAAAAATAAGGTTTTTTTTCCTAAGGCTTCGCTTTCGGTTCCATCAAATCTGACAAAATGCTGGATGATATTGGCCAAGCTTTCTTTTTTAAGGATATCTTGCCAGAAGTAGGCTGTCTTGTGCCCGAAAGGATTAGGCGGATTGCCTTTGCCAAAATTATTTCCGAGGTTAAAGGGTAGGAAAAATGTCTTTGCACCTTCCAATTTGGTGGTCATATAAATTTCATCGGGATCTACCGTAAAATGTACCAGACATCTACCGAAATTTAGTAAAGGTTGCGTTATATCTCTTTTAAACTTGTACTGATTAATACCATGTACTCTGGCATTTTGTCCCGTCCATTGATTTTTAAGCTCAATAGTAACCAACGGAATCCCGTTGATAAAGAGTACCATGTCTATTTCCTCATGATTGGCCTGTGAATATTGCAGTTGACGGGTTACACTAAACTGATTGCGTTCAAAATTATCTTTAATGGACTGACTGCTGTTTTGCAACGGTGCTACATAAAACAGCGTAAAATGCGCATCATCTACTGCTAAACCTTTACGCAATAATCGAAGAATACCGTATTTTCTAACCAGCTTATCATAACGATCAAGTACTTTGATTTTCCAGTCACTTTGGCGTTTTAGTTTGTCCAGTTCTTCCGGTTGTGTTTGCTCCAGAAAATCCCAAAAACGAGTTTGATCTAAAGCGAATTTCGAATCAAAATCACTTGACTTTCCGATATAAAAACCATTGCCTCCGAGAACGGTCTTTGGCTCGGCTACGATTCCTTTTTTTAAGTCTTCTGTAGAAACTCCGCACAAGACTTTTTCTATCGCAGTTTCAAGGGCTAGTTCGTTCGTTTGTGATGGCATCGTTATAATGTTTTTCTATTAATTCTATCATGTTATTCATATGATTAGTGATAGAATCTATATTCCATTCGGTTTGATCATTAAAAATATAAAAAGATTTTAAAGTATCATACGTTTCAGCCTTTTCTTGAAACATCGATCTTTTTACATTCACCGATTTATTACTGTATTCACTGTTTTGCGATACACTAAGTAAGACCAGATTTCCGAAAGAATGCAGGTGTTTATCGTCAATTTCAGGATGATGGATCCTATTTTCGGCATTTTGCGGATAGATATGCTCTACAGAATTTTTGGAAGTTATTTTGTATTTTTTATATTTTTCATCTTCTTTGTCTGTCCAATTTTTCCAGAGGATATATTCTAATTTTTGAAACCAATAATGTTTAAATCCTGTGCCTAAACTTTCGTTAAAATAGTGTTGGATATCAAAAACGGTGGCAATACTTTCATTATTGATGTACTTCCATGAAATTTCTTTATCAGTCAGGCTACTATTTAGCGAGAAAGAATTATCTATTGCTTCCAGTTTTAAAAGTAAAGAGTTGTCTGTTGGAACTTTGTTGTTATGGTTTTCTTCCAAATCGCCTAAGTAGGAAGTTAACCAGTATTGTCTGAGATAGTCTCCTGTAAAATACAGCACACTTTGTAACATCAGGCTGGATGACTTTTGATATTTTGTTCTGCTGTAGTATCCCTCTTCATTTTTGTTGTAATTAAGGATCTCCAGGGATTCCGATTTTGTATCAATATCGGATACCCATTTTACGATGTATTTATCAAACAAATAACGTACATCCCATAGGAGGTGAAAAAAGCGCTTTATTTCCTCTTTGTCTTTTCTTTCGGTCAATTCGTTAAAGATCTCAATTAATCTGTTTACATGGAATGTTCCGTTGAAATCCGGTTTTTTTTCTTTCTTTAAATGGATTCTGTAAGTGTGTAATAAAAGTTGACCGAAGTTGATAATGGAGCGGCAAAATATCTCATCGGAATCTTTTCGCGTTTGTTCATTATCATTTTTTTTATTGGAAAAATTGTAATCATATATTTGATCAAGGCATAAATTATCAATATAAGGTAAATCTTTTTCGTTAACAACAGCTGACCATTTTTCATAACGAAAAATATTCTTGTCAAAAGAAACCATATTAGTTAAGTCAATGTTTTTTTTGTCGGTCTCAGGAAAAGACAGTCTTACATTTCTTTCAAAGAAATTGTTCATGTTTTCACAAGCCTCCCATATTTTGCCATAGCTAATTTTGTCATCCAGGAATTTGAGTAAATTGGCTTTGACAATATCTGTTTGTTCTAACTGAATTCCTGCACTATTAATGGTAGAAAACAATTTGTTTAAGTCGGTATTATCAGGTGTTGAATTTTTAATTAGCTTAACATTTCGGTAAATAAAGTTGCCAAAACGGCATAGGTTTCCTTCCGTTAATTTAAGTTGTTCGATATAGGCTTTAACAAAAGTTATGGCTCTTGCGATATTTTTGAGGTACGGATATTCATTGATGATTTTTTCATCGTAATTTTTCCGGATCATCGTATTACCGATTAGATTTTCCAGATAGTCACTGACTTCTTTTCGGATTTCAAATCCAAGTCGGAGTTTGCCATCTTTTTTCAGAAATGCCTCTATTTCAGACCCGGAATTAAGGGTAAACATTACAAAAGCAATGATCCATAGTGTTGTAAAACGCTGTTGTCCATCTATCAGTTCTGCATGGTTTCCATTTTCTTTGGTAAGAAAGGTGCTGACATAATATTCGGAATCTGCGGAGTTTTGAAAAGATAAATAAAAATCGTCCAATAACTTTTTAATTTGTTCATCTCCCCATACGTATGGCCTTTGATAGGTTGGAATTGAGAAATTATAGGCGTTCAGGCTTTCGAGATTTACAACAGTGGTGTCAAAAATTCTTTTCATCTTACTGGAGTTTTTGGGCTATGGAACGAATCAGATCTTTATCAAAATCTTTTGAATTCTTCTTGTAATGTTCGATTGTTTTGATATCCCCGAAATAATTTGTAAGAGTGGCGATATGCTGCCCCTTACTCGTACTATTTTCGAAATAGGATATATCCAAAGTATAAGTAAACTTTTTTAAATAGAGTAGTAATTCGTCTACAGTAAATACTTCAATAATATTGTCTATGAATTGATAATTGTAGACAAATTTGAAAACACTGTCTTCTCTTACATTTCGTTGATTGGTAACACGAAGCGAATAGATCATTCTGTATAACCATAGACCTGCTTCATAGAGTCGGTAAAATCCAAATCGACTTACATAAGAAATCAGAGCGGCTTCAAATAATTCTTTCAAAAATAAAGTGCCATTATTTCCATGTAATACGCGATCTCTGAAGTCATAATAATTGTCCGGAACTCTATGGTCATTAATAGAACCAAATAATATTTCGTGAAGATGTAAGTACTCATTAATATAGTCCAGGGTGTTGTTACCGTTTGCTAATGGCTGTTTTAGTTGTTTGTAATGACTCTCGTGTAGCTGAAACATTCTTCCGCCATCATTTTTTACAGCACTGTAATGGTAGGAAATATCGTCATGATTGTTTTTGGTATCGATTGTATATTCATCAATAATGGAAGCTTTTATCCCTCTTTCATTTTTGTAATAAGGAAATGATCTCCATTTTCGATTGTCCCAAAAACGTACTTTAGTGAGTAACTGTACAAGGTATTCGACTTTATAGTTTTCATAGGCTTCCCATCTTCGGGCCTGATAGTTGATCGTTTTTGGGCAGTTGATCGCGCGCAGATGATGTGCTTTTAAAATATCACTTCCGTCCAAACGTACCCCGCCTGTGTTTTGTGTTTCAAAAAACGTATACGCCAAATCTTCTGTATCGGTAACAATGAGAGTGACATTGATAGTAGAAAAATCAAAATAGGCTAAAACATTTTCTTCGCGGTATTCAAAAATATTTTTTTCAGCAATACTTTTTAAATACGATATGTTGTACGTTATATTTTCAATCGTTTTGCTGGCAGAGTAGGTAATACCTGATTTATACTCAGGATTTGATATTTTCTGTATTAATAATGAAGTTGTTAATCGTTGCTGACCGTCAATAATTTTGAGAAGTCCATTCTCTTGATGCAAAAGGATACTTCCGAGATAATACATCGGTTTCTCTGGAACCGTAGATTGTTGGTGCTCAATCATACTATCCAAAAGTTGGTTGATTTGTTTTTCTCGCCAAACATAAGGACGCTGGTATTCCGGAATAGCTAATTGTCCTTTTATATCCGTACCTTCAATAGCTTTATTCGCTGTGTCGAATAAATCCTGTAAAGTACAACTCACTACTTGTACGTTCATTTTTTGGGGAATATCGTTAAGCTCTATTTTAGTTTACTTTTATTTTACCGGTCACTGCATTGTCAATCAGCACTGTTTTATATTCTTTTAATTTTTCTACTTCCTGCTCTTTTAAAGAAATGGCTTTGGCGAATTTTTCTTCTACTTTTTCTAGATAAGAAACGATTTGTGTTTGTTCTATTAATGACGGAAATACCATCGTAAAAGATTTGAAAAACTCATTGTTTAAAATTGGTAACGTAGTGTAATTAGCTAAGTTCAGCATTAAGGTTGTTGTACATTTAAAAAAATAAAAAAAGAATTTATTGTTTTCTTTTTTTGAATGAAATCCTGTAATCTGCTGATTAAAGGTTGCATTATTCGTTAAATAAGCAGTTTTCCCAGAAGTAGCTCCAATGCCAACAATCAATATGGAGTTTCCTGGGAAAATTTTGATTTCTTTTCTTAAGACAGCTAATTCAGTTATTTTTTTTTCTGCCTCACTCAATATCTCTTTATTTAAATCCTTAGGATTAAACCAATTAATTTCCCCATCAAAGTATTCTTGATTTGCTGTTGAAGGAGTTGTTCCTGTTTTAATTAAATTAAAAACATACTTCAATTTCCTCACTTCCCAATGTTCCGGAATCTCTCCAATCCATTCTACACCGCTATCCTTCATTTTTACATGATCATCCAATCCTTTGGTAACCGCTTTTTGAATAAGAATTTGACGGCGTTCTTTTAGTAGTTCTATTTCTTTTTCCTTGATGGAAATGGTCTGGTCTATTTTCGAGGTTTTGTCGTCCAGAAAAGAAGCAATGGCTTGTTGTTCGGGATGGGGGGGGAATACAAGATGAGTATTTGCCAAATCATTATAATTAATAGTTTGCCTAACACCAGCTCCCAAAGTTTTCATAAATAGAAGGTCGTAAATTCTCAATAGCCATCGGTAATAATTTTTGTCAAGTCCTTTTTGGCTTTGTAGAATAATATATCCAGAGCTTACTACAACATCTATTGAAGATAGTCCTATTCTTAAACTTCTTAAGTCATAATTCATATTAAGAGGATTTACTAGAAATTCTCCTGAATTTAAAACTTGATAAGATAATTTTGTAGCTTCTGTAATTTTTTCGTCATCTTTAAAGATAACTTCACCAAAACTTATCGATCCAGAATTTAGAGAAGCATTTGTAATTTTCTTTTTCTCCGTAAATAATCTTTTGAATTTTCTAACCTCCCAATGTTCCGGAATCTCTCCAATCCAGTCCACACCACTGTCTTTGTATTTTTCGTATCGTTGCATAGCCTAAAAATTTAAGATTTCGGCTAATAATCCGTCACCTTCTTTTTCCAACGCCAGTATATCTTCCGTTACTGCTTCCAAAGAACGCAAAGGAGCTGGTTGGTAAAAATATTTATTAAAACTTAGCTCATAGCCAATCTTTACAGAGTCTAAGGCTATCCAGCTTTCGTCAACATACGGTTTTACTTCTTTTAGAAAATAGTCCTTAATATTATCTTTCAGCGGAATGCTCTCACTATCGCGCAGGTCAGATTCTGTTTCATAGAGAATATATTCGCCTTTTTTAGACGTAGGGAAGTAGCCATAGAGCGGCAGCTCTTTTTCCGTACAGCCTAAATGATCCAGTAAATCAGCTAGTTTCTGACCGTTGAATTTTTCTGTTTTTTTAATAACTTTTTCAGCTTCTTCGTCATACCAACTCACAGCATCCAGAATTTGTTTTTTCTCAGTAGCCGACAATTTTGTTTTATCTTTTTTCAACACCTGATCTACTTTGTCCGTAAACTGGTTAAAGTTGGTATAGATTTCCGTTCCCAAAACTTTCATTAATCGGGTAGCGGTTGTATGTAGCTGTTTCTGCTGTAGCCATATGTCTTTTTTTAGAAAAGCAGCAAGTTGCTTTGTATTGATGTTAAGCTCTCGCTTATCAATATAATCGGCTATTTCTTTTTTATACCTTTCAAGTCCGATATAAACTTCTGTTCCGTACAGTTCAAAAAGATATTTTGAAAATTCGGGTTGTCCCTTATGCCACTTTAAAATCTCAATATTTTCTTCTGTAAACTGTGCTTTTAGTCGTTTCGGGCGTTCGATATTGACTTTGTAATAGCCAAAGTCGGTATTGTCAAAAACTTTACTTGCCAGTTTTTGTTCGCTATCTTTTTCTTGTTCGCTGAGGTTTAGGTAGCAATCCAAAATCGCATTGATATGGCTTTTACTCAATTCACAGTTTTTATTTCCCAGATTCTTGCGAAGTTTCTGGTACATTTCGCTGGCATCAATCAGTTGTACTTTTCCTTTGCGTTGGCTAGGTTTGTTGTTGGTTAATATCCAGATATAGGTGGTAATTCCCGTATTGTAAAAAATATTGTTTGGCAATTGAATAATAACATCCAACAAGTCATTTTCAATAATATGTCTTCGGATGTTGCTTTCACCGCCGCCTGCATCACCGGTAAACAGGCTAGAACCATTATGTACCGAAGCAATACGGCTTCCTATTCTATTTCGTTCCGTAAGGGACTTCATCTTGTTTACCATTTCCATTAGGAAAAGCAATTGTCCGTCAGACGAACGAGGAACCGCGTCTACGTCTTCTTCTTCACCCCAATAGTTTTTTAGTTTTATTTTGAAACGTTCATCAATGACGTCTTTCCCGTCTTTGATGTATTTCTGTTCTGATGCCCAGCTTTTCCCATAAGGTGGATTAGAAAGCATAAAATCGAACTGAGTTCCGGCAAATTCATCGGTAGAAAGCGTAGAGCCTACTTTGATGTGCTCAGGATCTTTACCCTTTATCATCATATCCGACTTACAGATAGCATAGGTTTCATCATTCACTTCTTTTCCGAACATATATACCGAAGTGGTAGTGGCCTTGATTTCGCCTTCCGGATCCGTAATAAAGTTTTCCGATTCGGTAAGCATTCCTCCGGTTCCGCAGGCAGGATCATAGATCGTAATTACCGATGGAATCTGATCTTTAATAGGGTCAAATACCATGTGCGTCATCAGGTCAATTACTTCTCTAGGTGTGTAATGTTCTCCCGCTTCCTCATTGTTTTCTTCGTTGAACTTTCGGATTAGTTCCTCAAATACATATCCCATCCCCAGATTGGTCAATGCGGGTAGCTTTTTTCCAGCTGAGTCTTGTTTATCAAAAGGGGTAAGGTTAATGTCGGGAGAAGTGAATTTTTCTAAAACATCTAACAAAACATCTTTGTTTGCCATATGCTTGATTTGAGCTCGTAAATTGAATTTACGAATGATTTCCTGTACATTGGCACTGAAGCCATTCAGGTAGTCTTCAAAATTTCCTAAAAGAATTTGCTGACTGTTAGTAGCAGTGCCGTAAAGACTTTGAAGGGTCCATTCGCTGGTGTTGTAGAAAACATATGTTGATGCGGCTGTCATTCCTTTGTCATCCCATTCTGTGAATTTCATTGTGTTTCTTTGGAATTCTACCTCTTCCAGAACGCGTTGTTTTGTTGATTCCAGTAAGGCATCTAACCTTCTTAAAACTACCATTGGTAGTATAACATCTCTATATTTTCCTCTTACATATACGTCTCTAAGACAATCATCGGCAATGCTCCAGATGAAACTAACAAGTTTGTTATGAACAGTATGGTTCATGTGTAATTTTATGTGTTAAATTAATGGTGAAGACTTACAAATAATCTATTTGTAAAATGATTTTCAAATTTAAGATAAAAAAGTAGATTTCCATTAAGGAAAACCGTAAATGAAAATTTGATTACTTCTCAATACAAAATTTACTAAAGATGTTTCCTAATGCCCGGTTATTGGTAAACTCATTTTATAGTATTGTGGGGTTCGTAGGGGGAGGTAGTTCGTGATTTGATAGGGCAACATTACATGAGTTAAGTGACGCGATGATTGTTCGCTCTTATAAAATAAAGAAAGATATAAACAAAAAAAGCCCTAACTTTCGTTAGAGCTTTTCGTCGGGGTGGCAGGATTCGAACCTGCGACCTCCTGGTCCCAAACCAGGCGCGATGACCGGGCTACGCTACACCCCGTTCGGTCTGTTATTGTGGGTGCAAATATAGAACTTAATTTTAAAATGCAAAGCCTTTTTGAAAAATAAATCATTTTTATTTTGGCATAGTTAAAACTAATCCATTTTGTGTACATCTTTTTTAATTAAGGCTTACATTTGCTATCACTAAAAAAATAAAAACAGAATTATGTCAGATACCATTGAAAAAGTAAAATGTTTGATTATTGGTTCGGGACCTGCAGGCTATACTGCAGCGATTTACGCAGCCAGAGCAAACATGAATCCGGTGCTATACCAGGGAACACAACCGGGCGGACAATTAACCACAACCAACGAAGTAGAAAACTTTCCGGGCTATCCGGATGGCGTAACCGGACCGGAAATGATGGTGCAGTTACAAGAGCAAGCCAAACGTTTTGGAACCGATGTTAGAGACGGTTGGGCTACAAAAGTGGACTTTTCCGGACCAGTACATAAAGTTTGGATCAACGATACTAAAGAAATTCACTGTGAGACGGTAATTATCAGTACCGGTGCTTCTGCAAAATATTTAGGATTGCCATCCGAACAAAAATACCTGCAATTGGGTGGTGGTGTTTCGGCTTGTGCCGTTTGTGACGGATTTTTCTACCGTAATCAGGATGTGATTATCGTAGGAGCAGGTGATAGTGCTTGTGAAGAAGCGCACTATTTGTCTAAGTTGTGTCGTAAAGTAACCATGTTGGTGCGTAGCGAAAAATTCCGCGCGTCTCGTATCATGGAAGATCGCGTTCGTAAAACCGAAAACATCGAGATCCTGTTAAATACCGAAACGGATGAGGTAATTGGCGACGGACAAGTGGTGACGGCAGTACGCGTAAAAAACAGAACGACCGGAGAATTAAACGAAATTCCGGTTACCGGATTTTTCGTAGCAATTGGTCACCAACCCAATACCGATATTTTTAAAGACTATATTGCTTTGGATGAAACCGGATATATCATCAACGAACCGGGAACGTCTAAAACCAATGTGCCGGGTGTTTTTGTAGCTGGTGACGCAGCCGATCATGTATACCGTCAGGCGATTACTGCCGCCGGAACGGGATGTATGGCCGCTTTGGATGCCGAAAGATACCTGGCTTCACAAGAGTAAGGAATACCATTTCGATATAAAAAAAGCTCCTCAAAACGAGGAGCTTTTTTTGTTATTGCTGTTTCTTATACAAGGTCGCGTTATCGGCAAAATTCTTCATGTCGACTTTCGGCGTTCCGAATAACTGAATTTCAGATTTTCCGGTTGCAAAAATGCTAATCGTTTTAAGCGCATTTACCGTGCACGTAGTATACGACTCGGTGATTAACTCCATATCGGTTACCGAAAATTTCTTCGCGTTTAAAGTGGCGTTATTGTCCAATCGGATTTTCGAAATACCGGAATCACCTTCGATCGTTGCAGTGGATTTCTGATATAAGTCAATTTTAGACTCGGCAGTAGCAACTAAAACCTTTAAATCGGCATTTTTACTTAATTCAAATGCGGCAAACTCGGCTTTTACATTTAATTCGGCTTTACTTTTATCGTTAAGTAAAATTGTAAAAGACGATGATTTTACATTTAAAAAGGACTTCGAATAATCGAAATTCTTTACCGTGATATTGTCCAGTTGTAAATCGGCTAAGGCATTCAGTTTGGTTTCGTTTTTAGCCGAAATCATTTTTAAATCGTTGGTATAGGTAACGCGAACGCTTAATTTTTTGGCATTCGAAATATCTTTGTCGGTGTAAACACGTAGGGTGCTGCCATACATTTCGGCTTTGATGGATTCGTGAAGGTTGTCATCGGCTTCAATTTCCAATGCCTGTTTGTCTCCTTTCACCAGGAATACTTCAAGATTATCTTCAAATTCCAGACTTTCAAATTTTTCAACATCTTTTTGGGTAACGGTTACAATTTTAGAACCTTTTAGTTTTTCTTTTTTCTGAGCAAAGGTGAGTGTTGCTGTGAGTAATAGGGCAAATAATAAAATTGTTTTTTTCATGAACTATTTGAATTTGAATCGCAAATTTAGGTAAAAAATAACTGCGCACGGGCTATTTTTGCGGATGATTACCTTAAATTAATCCTAAAAAAAAGCACCGCTATTGCGATGCTTCCGATTCGTTAGTATGAGGATACACTACCTCCCGAAGAGACTTTCTTTTTTAGATGACCCGGATTTCCGATATAAGAAACCGAACTGCCACTAGAGGATTCGGCGGTAAGGCTTTGCGTCGCGTTAAGTACGATGCTGCTGCCACTGGAGGCATCTGCCGTGGCATCTTTTACTTTAAGATCACCTGCAACGATGCTACTCCCGCTGGAAGAATCCGTTTCCAAACGATTTGCTTTTCCTGCGATTTTTATCTCGCTGCCACTACTGCTTTCGCAACTGATGGTTTCGGCGTTCACTTTTACATCGATACTACTACCACTGCTAGACGAAAATGCGATGGTGTTGTTGCGCAACATATTCGTACTGCTCACACTCACGCCGCTTGATGCCTGGAAGGAATCCAGTTTGGGAAGTGCAACATATACGGTTTTCGATTCCGCATTTCGGATGTTAACATCGGAAGTAATCTGCAATTCTCCTTCAACTACCGCGGTCTTAATATGACCTTGTAAATTACTGTCGGCTTTAACGGTTACTTTTGTTTCCGGTGCTTGTATCAGAATGACTTCCAATCCTCGGGAAGCCGAAATAGAGGTGAAGTTAGAAGAAATGTTTCGCGTTTGAGTCGTTACATGGCCATCACCGTCAACTTTTTGAAAGTTGGGCATGCTAATGTTGTTACAGGAACCGAATAGTAATGCTACCGCTGTGGCAATCACTACTTTTGCAAAATGAATAGCTAGTTTGATCATAATATTCGTTTTTTGGTTGGTGGTTGATGGTGACGCCGGTCAAACCGGAATCCTGTTTGGAACGGTAAAGTCAGCTTTCAAATTGGCCAACTTTACCGCAATTCCATTATTTGGTGTTGATGATAATTTTGTCTTTTTGTAATTCAACGCCTTCAACACTTTTGGTTACTTCTTTTTTTGAATTTTCTTTTACCTGAACTCCTTTGCCATTAATGGTGATGGTTGTGGTGGTATTGGTACTGTCGATATCACCTTCATTCCATTCTTCATTTTCTTCTGGTGGACAATCCAGACATTTTAATTCTTCTTTTTCAACGCGGTAGAGGTATTGATCACTATCACCGTGCAAGTAATAATTCGAATAGCTGTTTTCGATGTAATCGTTTACATTTTCACCCGGGTGGATGATGATACCTTCCGGAAGATACAGATACACTTTTACTTTTTGGTTGCGGTATTTATTCGCGATACCGGTTAGTAAATAGTTGTCTAAGTATAGTGTATTGTTTTTAATTTCAAAGCTATATTTGATTTTTTCGGCTCTTTTACGGGCATCGGATAGCGAACGCCCTCCGGCTACTTTTTCGATTTGTACATACGGCGCTTCCGATGTTTTTAATAAGTGTACTTCAATGTTGTTGGAGTATATTACTTCATTTTGTGCAGAATCCTGTACAAATTGGAATTCGGTGTCGCTATCGGCTGTTTTAGAAAAATAATCGTTAAAACGCATTTTGATGTTTAAGGTGTCGTTAACCGTTATATCGATATTCTTTTTTTCGACTACTTTGCCCTCAAAACCAACTTCTGTCGCCTGACGAATTCCTAAATAAATCAACATGATCAATGAAATAATCCAGATGCCCAATAAGGTGAATTTTGCAACATTTCCAATTGAACGCAGGTTGTTTACCAAAATTTTTAATCCTAACAGGAAGAAGAAAAATAACGGAATTCCAATGCTTAAAAAGGCTAACAGTCCCAATAACCACATCGGCATATCGGTATAGTTAAACGCATTCATAAAGTCAAAGAAAGGAGAGTTGGGGATCGCTGCGGTAAAGATCATCATAAAGGAGGTTATCACAATTCCGATTAATCCCATTAGTGAAAAGATCACAATTATCGCTCCGATTACTTTGGCGAATACTTTAAAGATTACCAGAAAAACATCCTCTATGGTTGTGGCTACTTTGGTAGCGCCGCTTTTGGCTTCATCGGCTATTTTTTGATGATCAAGGTTGTTGATCTTGTCGGTGATTTCACCAAAACCTTCGCGGACTTTTTTTTCGATATTTGATATGGTAATCGGTTCTCCGGTCATTTCCAGTTTTTCGGCTGTAGATTTCGCCTCTGGAACCAAAATCCATAAAATGATATAGGCTACAATTCCGGCACCAAATCCGGCCAATGTTAATAAGATCAAGATGATTCGCAACCAAAGTGGATCCAGTCCGATATAGTGTCCAAAACCGGCCGCTACACCACCTAACATGCCCTTTTCTTTGTCACGGTATAGTTTTTTGGAACCGTTGGACGTATAGGTCGTATAGGTCTTTTTCTCAGTATCTGTATCGTCTTCCAGACGGTAATCTTCCGGCTGCCCCATTACGGCGATAACCTGATCGATCTCGGTTAGACTTACGACTTGTTTGTCGCTCGAAAGTTTTTCCGACAAAAGTTCTGCAATTCTGCTTTCGATGTCATTCATAATTTCGTCCCGGCCATCTGGGGATAAGGAGCGCTTGATTGCATCGAAGTATCGGTTCAATTTCTGAAAGGCGTCTTCATCTATATGAAAGAAAAAACCTCCTAAATTTATACTTACTGTTTTGTTCATGGCTATTGGTTTTGGCTGGTTATAATGGTTACTGCATCAGATAATTCTGTCCAGGTACTATTTAATTCTTTTAAAAATTCGTGTCCTTCTTCGGTTAGGCTGTAGTATTTTCGCGGTGGCCCGGAGGTCGATTCTTCCCAACGGTAGTTTAGTAATCCGTCGTTTTTTAACCGGGTCAATAAAGGGTATACGGTGCCTTCTACAACGAGTAGTTTTGCGTTTTTTAAGGTGTCCAGAATTTCAGATGTGTAAGCATCTTTTTCCTTGATCACGGAAAGGATGCAGAATTCCAGAATCCCTTTGCGCATCTGAGCTTTGGTGTTCTCAATGTTCATAGAATTTCTTTTTTGTTGTTAAACTGTTCATTTTTTGATTGATGATTGATGATGTGATTGATGATTGATTTTTTATCGTAAAAAATTGATGCTTAATGGGTATTGGTATTTCTGTCCGTTACTGCTCTTTACCGCGGCGTAAATCACCAGGAAAAATTCCATCACTTTTAAAAAGCAGAATAGGAGTATGGCGACTACGGCTACAATTACGATCCCTGAAATATTAGCTGTCGACATTTCGCGGATGATTAGGTCGCTGCCGTCAAAATTGCTGAATGAAATGTTTTTGAAGATCGTATACAACAATACCGGTACCGATATCAATAATAGGATCAAAGAGTACAATAACATGCTTAATTGGAAATTAAGGGTCTGTTTTCCGTTGTAATCCACAAAATCAGATTTGTCCTTTTTAAAAGCCCAGATTAGTATCGGAAAAAAATAATTCCCGAATGGAATAAAATACTGACTTAAGGTGCTTAGATGCATGATCGTCGCGGTGTTCTTTTCGTTAGTTGTTGTGGTCATAATACTATTGTTTTTTGATTGATGATTGATGCTCGTTTTTATAATACTATTGATAAGCTATTATTTTCTTATACAAATATATGGCTAAAGAATGGTATCTTGTATTGCATAGTACGTTAATTTAACTTTTTTTTAACAATTAGAAAATCGGAGAAATCGCGTTATCTACTCGTTAAGTATAGTAAAATAAGGGTTTTGTGTTAAAAAGGGAAAACTCAGCTCATATATAAGACAAAATGGAATAGTCTTATTTGTTTGTTTTGTTTTTCAATAGTGTATTGAAATTGGACATGTCTTGTTTCTAAAGGGGGCATTATATAATACATTTTTGTGGGAATTAAAGACGATGGATCAATTTTTGAAAAAAAGGGTGTTGTAAAAATGGGGGTAAGGTAACTTTTAAATTTTTATATGAGCGCATAGTATTTTTTGTATTTTTATAGAAAAATAAGGCTTTATGAAATTTACACCTTCAAAACTAAACACCTTCTTGTTCTTTAAATTACCATCGGCTTTTTGGAGTGGTGTACGTGTGCGAAAGATATCGGAAGTTTCCTGTGAAGTAACGGTCAAGCATCGCTGGTTGAATCAGAATCCGTTTAACTCGATGTATTTTGCCGTTCAGGCAATGGCAGCGGAATTGACTACCGGTGCGTTGGTGATGTATCAGATTCAGCGTAGCGGAAGGAAGATTTCAATGTTGGTAGCGAATAATAAAGGTAATTTTTCAAAAAAAGCACGAGGCCGGATTACGTTCGTTTGTAATGACGGTCATCTGATTGAAGAGGCGATTAAAAATACCATTGCGACTAGCGAAGGCCAAACATTCTGGATGAAATCGATCGGAAAAGATGAAAAAGGGGATCAGGTGTCGGAAATGGAATTCGAATGGAGTGTACGGATTAAGTAATCTTTTAAGGGTAATTTTACTACGTTAAACCTAACTTAAATAACTTTTATATTCCCAATATAGCTTTTAAATTTGTAATAAAATGCTGAAAATGAAAAGGGTGTAAGCTTTGTTGTTGACGGTGTTTTCGAAAAAGAAAGGGTGTATGAAAGTATTAATTACCGGAGCGACCGGTTTAGTAGGGAAGGAATTGGTTGCGCTGCTGTTACAAAACGGTATCGCGATTCATTATCTCACTACTTCCCGGAAGAAAATAGAAAAAGAATCCTATTACCACGGATTTTTCTGGAATCCGGAACAGGGTATTATAGATGAAAACTGCTTGTTGGGAGTGGATGTAATCGTACATCTGGCAGGTGCTTCCATTTCAAAACGATGGACTTCGGCCTATAAACAGGAAATTATCGAAAGCCGAATCCTGTCGTCCAATCTTTTGTATAAAGTACTAAAAGAAAATCCAAATCAGGTCCGACAAATTATTAGTGCTTCCGCTATCGGGATTTATCCGGATAGCCAAACAGTAATGTATAGCGAGGAATCCAAAGAGGTGAGCGATACTTTTTTGGGTAATGTGGTATACAAATGGGAAGACGCCGTTGCTCAATTCCGTAGATTGGATATTAATGTCTGCAAACTCCGTTTCGGATTGGTATTGTCCAATCAGGGCGGTGTTTTAATGGAAATGCTCAAACCTGTTAAAATGGGAATGGCAGCTGGTTTTGGTTCCGGAAAACAATTTCAGTCCTGGATTCATATTCACGATCTGGCCGATATGATTTATTTTGCGATGGAAAATAACTGGACCGGTGTTTATAATGCCGTAGCGCCCAATCCGGTAACGAGTCAGGAAATGATAAAAGCAATCGCCGAAGCCGTCAATAAAGAAGTGATCCTTCCAAATGCGCCTCGTTTTATGATGAAACTCATTTTGGGCGACATGCATATACTACTATTTGAAAGTCAGAAAGTAAGTGCGCAAAAAGCACTCGACAATGGTTTTCAGTTCAAATACAAATTCCTCGATAAGGCGTTGGATAATCTCTTACGGCCATAAAAAAAGTGCTGAAAATATTCAGCACTCCGTAGCATAATCGTAAGATGAAGTAATAATTATTTTGTTGCTTTTACGCTAACTTTTAATTCGATATCGTCATTGATAAATTTGTCTCCTAAATTGTCAAATACAGATTTAGAACCATAATTTACATTCCACAACGTTCTGTTTATGGTAAAAGGCTCACTTTCGATGCTGATACCATTGGCATCGGCAGTGATTGCAGCCGGGAATTTCACGCTTTTTGTGATGTCTTTTAAGGTCAGGTTTCCTTCAACCATTTTCTTTCCGGCTTCTTCGGTTACTTTGGTAATTTCAAATACCGCTTCCGGATATTTTTTAGTGTTAAAGAAATGATCCACATCACTTTCTTTTCCAAGACCTTTTAAGTGGCCTTCCAAAGTTGTTTTCTCGTCACCTTTTAAATCGGTTACCGCGATAGAGGTCATATCAATAAAAACCTTTCCGGTTTCAATAACACCATCTTTGGCATATAGTTCACCATTTTTAATACTAATCGTTCCGGTGTGCTTTCCGGTTGGTTTGCTACCTACCCAATTAATGGAAGATGCTTTGGCATCTACATTAAACTTTGCGGCTTCGTTCGAAGTAATAGGAGCTTCTACCGTTTCTTTAATCTCAGCTTCGTTGGTCGTTTCTTTTTTACAAGAAGCCAGTGATAAAGTCGCTAAAACAAATAAACTTAAAATGCCTTTTTTCATAAAAATAAATTTTTAGTTTCCACAAATCTATCGAAACGAAACGAATAAATTCTTAAAATTATATTAAATTTCGATTACGAATCGCACCAAAAAGCCGTTTTTATTGTTCTTTTTTTGATTGATAAGGATGTCGGAATTACCGGTAAATCCTTGTCTTTTTTGCAGTTAATGCCGGTTTTGAAAAAATAGTTAGGTGACAAATTGACATTTTTAAATATTTGGCAATACTTTTGCAATCCAAATTAGCGATACAAACTGAAAAATGTTCAAGAAAATATTTAAAAATATGAGCCAGGACAATACTGAAAACATAGAAAAAGAAACAGCACAAGGAGAAAATGCAGCAGAAAATCAGGGGATTCCACAACCGGAACTTACTGTTGAAGAACAATTGCAGGAAGAAGTAGCAAAAGAAAAAGACAAATTCCTACGACTGTTCGCGGAGTTTGAAAACTATAAAAAACGAACTTCAAAAGAACGATTGGATTTGTTTAAAACAGCCAATCAGGAAGTTTTACAGGCCATGTTGCCGGTATTGGACGATTTTGACAGGGCTTTGCCGGAAATCGCGAAAAATCTGGGTGACGAAAACCTGACAAAAGGGGTGACGCTGATTTATGATAAATTAAAATCAACTTTAGTGTCGAAAGGCCTTGAAGAAGTGGAACTGAAAGCCGGTGATGCTTTTGATGCGGATTATGCAGAAGCCATTACCCTGATTCCGGCACCGTCGGAAGAACTAAAAGGGAAAATTGTGGATGTAATCGAAAAAGGATACAAACTTGGCGACAAAATTATCCGTTTTCCAAAAGTAGTGGTAGGACAATAAAGCTTAAAAAATAGAAACTCCGGAGGCCTTTTTTGTGCCTTCGGAGTATTTCAATTGGAATAATTTGGTTTATGAAAAAAGATTTTTACGAAATATTAGGTATTGAAAAAGGCGCTTCACCGGAGCAAATTAAAAAAGCGTACCGAAAAAAAGCGATCGAATATCATCCTGATAAAAACCCGGGCGATAAAGAAGCGGAAGAGAAATTTAAACTGGCGGCCGAAGCCTATGAAGTACTAAGTGATCCTGACAAAAAAGCACGTTATGATCAATATGGTCACGCGGCTTTCGACGGTGCTGGTGGATTTGGCGGTGGCGGACATATGAATATGGACGACATATTCAGTCAGTTCGGGGATATTTTCGGAAGCGCTTTCGGTGGCGGATTCGGCGGTTTTAGCGGTGGATTCGGCGGAGGCGGTGGTCAGCGTCGTATGAAAGGGAGTAACCTGCGAATCAAAGTGAAATTAACACTGGAGGAAATCGCAAACGGCGTTGAGAAAAAAGTCAAAGTGAAACGTAAAGTTCAGGCGCAAGGGGTAACCTATAAAACCTGTCCAACCTGTAACGGTTCCGGTCAGGTGACAAAAGTGACCAATACGATTCTGGGAAGAATGCAAACGTCTTCTCCGTGTCATACCTGTAGCGGTAGCGGGCAAATCATCGATAGTAAACCATCCAATGCCGATGCGCAGGGAATGATTATGGAGGATGAAACGGTATCGATCAAAATTCCGGCTGGAGTAGTAGACGGTATGCAGTTAAAAGTAGCCGGAAAAGGAAACGACGCACCAGGCGGAAACAGTGTTCCCGGCGATTTGATCGTGGCTATCGAAGAGGTAGAACATGAAAAATTAAAGCGTGAAGGCGAAAACTTGCATTACGATTTGTATATCAGTGTGGCCGAAGCGGCTTTGGGAACCTCAAAAGATATCGATACGGTAAACGGAAAAGTACGTATCAAACTGGAAGAAGGGATACAATCCGGAAAAATTCTGCGTCTGAAAGGGAAAGGAATTCCAAGTCTGAACAGTTATGGTAGCGGTGATTTACTGGTCCATGTTAATGTTTGGACGCCGAAAACACTGAACAAAGAACAGAAGCAGTTTTTTGAGAAAATGTTAAACGATGAAAACTTTATTCCGAAACCGGAAAAATCAGATAAATCATTTTTTGAAAAAGTTAAGGACATGTTTTCATAATGTTTATAAAAGTTATACTTTTGAATTTCACTAGCTAAGGCTGGTGAATTTCTTTTTCATAGCAATTTTTCCCATCCTTGCGAAAATCAGGGGTGGGTTTTTTTATAAGAATCAATCCTATTTGGTAACTATTTTTTACTTTTACAGAAATCTATAGTTAATCAAATGAGTTCAATCTTAGAGGTTAAAAACGTTGTAAAGCAATACGGTGATTATACAGCTTTAAACAGCGTTTCTTTAAAAGTTCCCAAAGGAAGTATATATGGACTGTTAGGTCCGAATGGTGCCGGAAAAACATCCCTGATCCGGATTATTAACCAGATTACCATGCCCGATAGCGGCGAAGTAATTCTCGACGGTGAAAAATTAGCACCGCATCACGTTCAACATATCGGTTATATGCCCGAAGAACGAGGTTTGTACAAAACCATGAAAGTAGGGGAACAGGCGTTGTACCTGGCACAATTAAAAGGACTTTCGAAAGCGGAAGCCAAAAAACAACTGCAATATTGGTTCGAAAAACTGGAAATTCAGGGTTGGTGGAACAAAAAAATCCAGGAACTTTCCAAAGGGATGGCGCAGAAAATCCAGTTTGTGGTTACGGTATTGCACCAACCGAAATTGTTGATTTTTGACGAACCTTTTTCTGGTTTTGACCCGGTTAATGCCAACATCATCAAAGACGAAATTCTCGAATTAAAGAAAAAAGGATCCACAATTATTTTTTCGACCCACCGTATGGAAAGTGTGGAAGAAATGTGTGACGATATCGCGCTGATTCATAAATCCAACAAGCTGATCGAAGGTAAATTGATCGATGTAAAAAAGGAACACCGTACCAATGCTTTCGAAGTGGGAATCCTGTCAGATAATATCGAACGCCTGATGTACGAACTGACACAACAATTTACCCTGGAGCAAACCAATTTTAAATCGCTTAACGACGAATTAAAACTGGAGGTGCAACTCGGAAACGGAACCCCGAATGCATTGTTGAATATTTTAACCCAAAATGGACAGGTAACCCATTTTGTGGAAAAAATTCCAAGTGTGAACGATATTTTTATTCAAACTGTAAGCCGTAAATAATGAGCGTTTTATCCCTAATCATAAAAAGAGAATTTATCGCCAAGGTGCGTAATAAATCATTTATCGTGATGACGTTCTTAAGTCCGTTGCTAATCGTGGGTATGTCTTTCCTGATTGGCTATTTGGTCAATATGAACAATGCAGAAGTCAAAAAAGTAGCGATACACGACGAATCCGGAATCTTTAAAAGCGATTTCAAAGATACCAAGAAGACCGTCTATGTTGATTTGTCGGCTATGCCGCTACAAGTCGCAAAAGATACGGCCAGCAAAAACTACGAGGGAATGATTTACATCCCGAAAGTAACCAATCCAAAAGAATTGCTGACTAAAGTAGAATATATTTCAGATGACAGCCCAAGTATGGACTTTATCATGAGTATGGAAGAAGTAATTGATCATCAGTTAACACAGAACAATCTGAAAGAATTGGGATTTGATTACGATAAAATCGAAAAAGCCAAAACCAATGCCAGTATTCACCTGACAAAGTTTTCGGGCGAAGACAGTATTAAAGGACTAAACGAGATCAAAATCGTAATTGGTTCGGCCTTTGGTTACCTGATTATGATGTTTATCATCATTTATGGTAACTTTGTAATGCGCAGTGTAATCGAGGAAAAAACAAACCGTATTATCGAGATCATTATCTCATCGGTAAAACCATTCCAGCTGATGCTCGGTAAAATTATCGGAAACTCATTGGCGGGACTTCTACAGTTTACGATTTGGGCTATTGTAGGGATTACGTTGCTCGTGGGAGTTGCTTCCTTTTTTGGGGTGCAAACCGGAGCGCAGGCTTCGATTGATCCGGAAATGATTAATGCAGCACAACAGGAAATGGGCGGAACCATGCAAGCGTATATCAAAGAAATTTTAAACTTGCCTTTGGGAACATTGGTGAGCTGTTTTATCATCTATTTTATTGGCGGATACTTTTTATATAGTTCGCTATATGCCGCTATCGGTGCCGCTGTCGACAGTGAAACGGATTCGCAGCAATTCCTGTTACCGATTATTATGCCGATGATGTTGGGGGTATATGTTGGTTTCTTTACCGTAATGAACGATCCTCATGGTACCGTAGCAACCGTGTTTTCGATTATACCGCTCACTTCACCCATTGTAATGCTAATGCGTATCCCGTTTGGAGTGCCATGGTGGCAATTGGTTATCTCGATTGCGTTATTATTCGGAACCTTTTTACTGGTGGTATGGTTTGCCTCCAAAATTTACAGAGTGGGTATCCTGATGTACGGTAAAAAACCTACCTGGAAAGAGTTATACAAATGGCTTAAATATTAGCAAATACAATGCTGGAACATGTAAAGAACATATTGGGATTTCGGCTGATCGACACCAAAAGCATCGATTTTTCGGTGTTCGATCTGCTCGTCCTGGTCTTTGCTTTTATGTTCACCGGGATTATACTGCGGATTATCTTCCGGATTATAATCAAAAAAATACCTGAACAGGATAAAAATAAATTTGTAGGCGTATTTCAGTTTTTTAAATATATCGTTTACATTTTTGTGGTGATGTTCACACTTCATGCTTCCGGCGTGAATATGAACGTCTTCCTGACAGCCTCGGCAGCACTGTTTGTCGGAATTGGATTGGCATTACAAACCTTTTTTCAGGATATCATTTCCGGCGTTCTGATGATACTCGACCAGTCGTTACACGTGGGCGATGTTATTGAAGTGGATGGAAAAGTAGGTAAGGTAACCGAAATCCGCTTGCGAACCACCCGAGCGGTGACCCGCAACGATAGGGTGATGATTATTCCAAACCATCAGTTTATGAGCGAAACCCTTTTTAACTGGACACAAAACAACAGTACCAACCGCGAACAGGTGACCGTTGGAGTGGCCTATGGTAGCGATGTACAACTGGTGAAAAAATTACTGGAAGATTGTGTCCGCGAAACGGAAGGTGTGGTCGTAGAAGAAGGAATCACAGTGCTTTTTCAGGATTTTGGGGATTCGTCTCTCGATTTTGCCGTAACGTTCTCGGTTAGCGATGGAATGAGAAGTCCGAAGATTCAAAGTGAAATCCGATTTAAAATCGATGCGGTTTTCCAGCAACATAAAATCAGTATCCCGTTCCCGCAACGGGAAATTACAATCCTGAACCGCTAATTTTTTTTTTCGGGGCAGGAGTTTAGCATAAACTTCACAAACTTTGTTTTGCTTTTTGTTATTTTAGCAAACAGTTAACTTTCAAATACGGTCGATAATGCCCAAAATACTAATCATAGAAGACGAAGCAGCCATCAGAAGAGTCTTGTCAAAAATACTTTCGGAAGAAAATGATACTTATAAAGTAGAAGAAGCGGAAGATGGATTACAGGGATTGGAAAAAATCAAAAATGAAGATTACGATCTGGTATTGTGCGATATCAAAATGCCGAAAATGGATGGAGAAGAAGTACTGGAAGCCGTAAAAAAAATAAAACCCGAAATCCCGATGGTGATGATCTCCGGTCATGGCGATCTGGAAACGGCTGTAAATACCATGCGTTTGGGGGCCTTTGATTATATCTCCAAGCCACCCGATTTAAACCGTTTACTGAATACGGTTCGCAATGCTTTAGACCGCAAAAAACTCGTGATCGAAAATAAAATACTGAAGAAAAAAGTCAGTAAAAATTACGAAATGATAGGCGATAGTGAGGCCATCAATCAGATCAAAGACATGATTGATAAAGTAGCACCAACCGAAGCCAGAGTATTGATCACCGGTCCAAACGGAACCGGGAAAGAGCTTGTGGCACATCAGTTGCACGAAAAAAGCGAACGTTCAACCGCGCCACTAATCGAGGTGAACTGTGCCGCTATTCCATCGGAACTGATCGAAAGTGAATTGTTTGGCCATGTGAAAGGTGCGTTTACCTCGGCGGTAAAAGACCGCGCCGGAAAATTTGAAGCGGCCGATAAAGGAACCATCTTCCTGGATGAAATCGGAGACATGAGTCTGTCGGCTCAGGCTAAAGTTTTACGAGCCTTACAAGAAAATATGATCACAAGAGTCGGCGCCGATAAAGACATCAAAGTAGATGTTCGTGTCGTGGCCGCTACCAATAAAGATTTGAAAAAGGAAATTGAAGAAGGACGCTTCCGCGAAGATTTATACCATCGTTTGGCTGTTATTTTGATCAAAGTACCTGCATTAAACGACCGACGCGAAGATATTCCATTATTGATTTCACATTTCGCCGAAAAAATAGCTTCCGAACAGGGGAGTATCTGTAAGAAGTTTTCGGCTCAGGCGGTTAAATTATTACAGGAATACGATTGGACCGGAAATATTCGCGAACTTCGAAATGTAATCGAGCGATTGATCATATTAGGGGGTGCTGAGATTTCGGAAAATGACGTAAAAATGTTTGCAAGTAAATAATATAAAAGATCGGGAGACCGGTTCTTTTTTAGGGATTATCATATGAAATTAAAGAAAATTGACGAAAAACTGGCGCAGGCTTTGGCGGAAAACGGTATTACGGAGCCTAATGAAATCCAGAAAGAGTGTTTCGGAACGTTAAAAAGTGGCGCCGATGCAGTGGTGATTATGCCGGATAACGGTGGAAAATCGACAACAATTGTATATACCGTAATTCAGAAACTGGAAAAAGCAGAAGGCGAATCGACACGGGCAATGATTGTCGTAAAAGACAAAGAGGAAGTGCTGGAGATGGTGGAATTGTTCCGTAAACTCGGAAATTACCATAACCTCCGCGTTTTCGGAGCGCACGACAAAGGAGATATCGATTACGATAAAAACCAAATCTCATTGGGTGTGGATATTTTGGTGGGAACACCAAATAAAATCAACGCGATGTTTTCTTCGGCCGGGTTTAATATCAATACGGTGAAATTATTTATCGTGGATGATGCCGATGAAATATTCCGTTTGCGTCAGGATGCTATAATACTGAGATTGTCGAACAGTATCGAAAAAACGCAACGGGTTTTCTTTGCCCATGCCTTGACGGAGCGCGTCGAAACATTGGCTGATAAGATCATGATCGAACCGTATTTGTTCGGATTGGAAGAATATGGAGAAGAGACAGAAGATGAAAATCTATACATCTAAAACAGATCAAAAGCCGGTTGGAACCGGCTTTTTTATTTCCAAAAACTTACGGTAAAATCCACTGTAACTGTCTAATAAAAAACTATCTTTGCGCCTTAAAATTAAAAGGCATACAACCATACCATGATTACAGTTAACGATATTTCGGTGCAGTTTGGAGGTACAACATTGTTTAGTGATGTAACTTTCGCCATCAATGAAAACGACAAAATCGCCTTAATGGGGAAAAACGGAGCGGGTAAATCGACTTTGTTAAAGATTATTGCAGGAGTAAATAAACCGTCTACCGGAGCGATATCGGCACCAAAAGAAGCCGTTATAGCCTATTTGCCTCAGCATTTGTTAACCAAAGATGATGCAACCGTTTTTGAAGAAACCTCAAAAGCATTTGCCGCAATTTTTGCAATGAAAGCCGAAATCGATGACTTAAATGAGCAGTTAACCGTTCGTACCGATTATGAAAGTGACGACTATATGAAACTGATCGAAAGAGTATCGGAAGTAAGCGAGAAATTTTATTCGATTGAAGAGGTTAATTATGAAGCGGAGGTTGAAAAAGTGTTAAAAGGACTGGGGTTTGTTCGGGAAGATTTTAACCGTCCGACATCCGAATTTAGTGGTGGATGGCGTATGCGAATCGAACTGGCTAAAATACTATTGCAAAAACCGGATTTGATTCTGTTGGATGAGCCTACCAACCACATGGATATCGAAAGTATTCAATGGTTGGAAGATTTCTTGATCAATTCGGCTAAGGCGGTAATGGTGATCTCCCACGACCGTGCTTTTGTCGATAATATTACGAATCGTACGATCGAAGTAACCATGGGACGTATTTACGATTATAAAGCCAAATATTCCGATTATCTGGAATTGCGTAAAGATAGACGTGTACACCAGCAAAAAGCCTACGATGAGCAACAAAAAATGATTGCCGAAACGCAGGAGTTTATCGATCGTTTTAAAGGGACTTATTCCAAAACCTTACAGGTACAGTCGCGGGTAAAAATGCTCGAAAAACTGGAATTGGTCGAAGTGGACGAAGTGGATACTTCGGCGTTGCGCTTAAAATTCCCACCGTCACCACGTTCGGGACAATATCCGGTTGTGGTGGAAGAACTTACCAAATCGTATGGGGATCATGTGGTGTTTAAAAATGCCGGTATGGTAATTGAACGCGGTGAGAAAGTGGCTTTTGTCGGGAAGAACGGAGAGGGAAAATCGACGATGATCAAAGCAATTATGAAGGAGATCGACTTCGAAGGGAAGCTGGAAGTGGGACACAATGTAAAAGTGGGGTATTTCGCTCAGAACCAGGCGTCGTTATTGGATGAGAATCTAACGGTTTTCGAAACCATCGACCATATTGCGGTGGGTGATATCCGTACCAAAATCAAGGATTTATTAGGGGCTTTTATGTTTAGTGGTGATAATACTACGAAAAAAGTAAAAGTATTGTCCGGAGGAGAAAAGACACGTTTAGCGATGATCAAGTTATTATTGGAGCCGGTTAACGTTTTGATTCTGGATGAGCCAACGAACCACCTGGATATGAAAACCAAAGATATCATTAAGGATGCCTTAAAAGATTTCGACGGAACCTTGATTCTGGTTTCGCACGACCGGGACTTTTTGGACGGATTGGCGACCAAAGTATTTGAGTTTGGAAACAAACGCGTTCGCGAGCATTTCGAAGACATCAAAGGATTCCTGGAATTTAAGAAAATGGAAAACCTTAGGGAAATAGAAAAATAAAAAAAGAGCGGTTTTATACCGCTCTTTTTACATCTGACAGGTTTCCAAACCTGAGCCTAGCACACCTGACAGGTTTCCAAAACCTGTCAGGTGTGCTTGATTTAAAACCTGTCAGGTGTTTTTTAGTACAGCTTTCCGTTTAAAATACAGCGCGACATAGGAAGCGACACCGCAAATCACGGCAATCAGTACCATGTTTCGGATCGCACTTACCGTTTGCGATAAATCACCGTTTTCGATGATCAAGATACGGAAGGCCTTTAGGAAATGTGTCAACGGAATGACATCGGCGATACATTGTACCCAAAATGGCATTTGACTCAATGGCCACGTAAAACCACTCAAAATAAAGCTTGGCGTCGCAATTACCATCAGGATTTCGGTGGCTTTAAGTTGATTCGGTATTAGAATACTGACCAGAATTCCGATAAAGCAAACGGCGATCACAAAAATACCGGCTACAAGAGTCAACGGCCATAAATTATCGAAAAATGGAATCCGGAACCATAAGGTAAACAGCCAGTATAAAATCCACAAACCAAAACTCATAATCAGATACGGAACGATTTTTATCGTGATCAGTTTTAATAACGACGGGCATTTTTGAACCAGTTCTTTAAAGGTTCCGTTTTCATATTCCGACGCAAAGGATAAAGCCAGTCCTAATAATAAGACTTGTTGTAAAACTGTAGCCAAAACACCTGGCCACAGGAAGTACATATAGTTGGTACTGCGGTTGTATTTTTTGATAAATGTGGTTCGAAACGGCTCGTATTGCGTCATCACCAGGCTTTCAGGTGTTCCCTGTTTCCGCAGCGTTTCAATTTGCACGCCGGCTTTGAGTGTTCCGAGACAAACCTGTAAGGCGGTTGAGGCATAATTAGCCGTTAGTACGTTGGATGTATTCACAATCGTGACGATTTCCGGATACTTTTTGGTCAGTACCATTTTTTCGAAACCTTTAGGTATCAACACCACACAAGTAGCTTCTTTATCAATCGCAATCTGAGATAAATTATTCTGATCGTATAAGGTCGCGGCGATATTCAAAACTTCATTATCCTGGAACATCTGAATCGCCTTGGTACTCATTTCGCTGCGATCTTCATCCACAACCACGATCGGTAAATCGGTTACTTTTCCTTTGCCATATACATAGCCCAAAAGGATACCATAGAGCAATGGCGCTCCGATAAACAATAATCGGAGGACTTTGTTTTGCCAGAAAAAACGAAATTCTCTTTTTATCAATGATCCGAAATTTTCCATAGGCTATAGTGCTAAAGTGACAGTGGTTTTGGTAATCAGATCTTGGGTCGCATTCGTGTCGGTTGGGGTGATTTTGATCTCAAACAGACTTTCCTGCATTTCATAATCCGGATAGGCGGTTGCAATATTTCCGTAAGCACCCAGTTGTTTGATCGTGCTCACTTTGCCTTTAAAATCCCGCTTTTTATACGGCACATAAACCGACAATTCCTGTCCCTTTTTGACTTTATCCAGCTGACTTTCCGGTAGTGTAAAACGGAAATACAACGAATTGTCCACATAGCCGTTGAACAACGTATAGCCGGGTAGTGCCAGTTCGCCTACGCTTAACGTGATGGTCTCGATACTCATGTCCTGAGGGGCAATAACATAACGCTCTTTATCGGCGGTTTCTACCTCTTTTAAGGCACCTAAAGCGCGGTCCTGTTGCCCTAAAGCCATGGTTTGCTGTTCGATTCGAGCGCCTTTTCGCGCATCGTCCAATTCGGCTTGTACGGCAATGTATTGTGATTGTGCGCCTTGGTATTTGGCAAAAGCTTCATCATAGGTTTGCTGTGAAACCAAGGAATCTTTTAGCATATTACTTAGTCTGCGAATGGATTTTTGCGCAAAATCATATTGTTCTTTTAAGGCTTTTTGCTTGGCTTCCAATTGTTTGATCTGGTTATCCGTCGCTCCTTTTACCGCCATATTATATTGGGCTTTCGCCGAAATTACAGCGCCTTCCGCCTGACTTTTTTTAGCGTCAACTTCCGGAATGTCCAATATAGCTAAGGTGTCGCCTTTATGAACCAGATCACCTTCTTTGACAAAAATTTTGACAATCTTACCGGGAACTTTGCTTACAACAGCAATTTGTTCTTTTTCGACTTTCCCCTGGATTTTTTTGTCATTTTCGGGTTTATTACATCCAATGAGTAATGAGACGGTGGCTAGTATAGTAAGTGTATGTTTCATAATACTGGTTTTATTTGGATAAATAATGGGTGAGTTCGCCTGTTGAAATCACGGTTTCGATGGCTGATAGTCGTTGCTCGATTAAAGTGCTGACTTTGTTTAATGCCGCTTTATACATATCGTTTTCGGCTTCCAGACGTTCGGAAATATTGATCAGGCCTTCTTTGTATTGTTTGATCGCCAGATTCAGATTGTTGCGAGCGACTTTTTCCTGCTGATCGGCGATTTCTGTTTTCTGATTTAACACGGTATAATTGGCATAATTGTTTTCGAGTAACAATTGTAGTTTTTCTTTGGTATCGTCGATTTGGTTCTGAACCTGCTCGATATTGATTTTCGCTTCGTGAACTTTGTGTTTGCGTTCAAATCCACTAAAAATTTCCCATTTTAAAGCCGCACCAATAACCCAGTTCTGACTAATGGTAAGTTCGTTCAATCCTAAATTCAACGGTTGACCGAATATCGGAAGTGGCGGTGTGGTTGCATTGGCATCGAATAAACTCGAATAAGTTACCCCGCCAAAAGCACCCAAGGTTGGGAGATAAGTTCCTTTTTCTTTTTTCAGGGCATATTGATAGGCCGATTTAAACGATTCCAGTGCCTTAATTTCCTGTTTATTATCGGTTGTCAGGTTTTGACGGATCAAATACGGAACCATTTGGTACTGTACGTTTTTGATTTCTTCGCTTGAATAACCCGTTAGATAACTTATTTTTTTGAAGACGACTTTTCGTTTTCCTTCCATTTCAATTCTTTTGGACGAAAGTTCCAACGTGGCTAGTTTGATCTTATCCCGATCATACGGAATCGCCAGTCCTTGTTCAATGGCTTTGGTTACGCGTAATGTCTCGGCATTTAAACGTTTTTCACTGTCGTTGATCAGTCGTTCGACCTCATCCAGAAGCGCGAGCTGATCGAAGGTATTGATCACGTCTTTTACAATGCCATCTTTCTCCGAATCAGTTAAGTAGGCCGTTCCAATGGCTTTTTGTTCGATTGCCTTCGCACCGTTTGGAATCTGAAGTCCACTAAAGAGTATCGTTTTGGCTAAAACACCACCATGGAAAATATTCCCGTAGTTGTCAAAGGACGTTTTGCCATCCAGCAGTGGATAGTTGGCAACCATAACCGTTGGTAAATCGATGGTCATCCGGTTGTCGAAGTACATATACATCGCGGTGGCTTCGACGGTTGGAATGTATTTATTCCAAATGCCTTTTTTCTGTAGCTTCAGTTTTTCAATTTCCAGTTCTTTGTTTTTTACCGAACTGCTCTTTGCCAATGCTTTTTGTATCGCATCGTCCAGTGAAGCCGAAACCGCTATCTGCGAATAGCTTTCCGCCAGACAAAAGAGTGCAATCAAAGGGAGTAGTACGTGTCTTTTCATTTTATTTCTTTGTTTCCAGGTTATTATAAATCCGAATAAAAGTGTCTCTGACCAATTGAATAACTTCGGGATCGATATCACGAACGGCAGTCGTAACGGTTTGATCGACCACTTTCATAGCGCCTTCTTCCAGCGATTTACCTTGTTCAGTTAGGTAAATAAGGTTCAGACGGCGGTCTTTTTTATCCGGGCGCCGTTCGGCCAGTCCTTCTTTTTCCAAATGATCCACTAAACGGGTGATGCTGGGTTTGTCGCGATAGGTTTCATCGGCGAGCACTTGTTGGGAACAACCGTCTTTTTTCCATAAAACAGCCAAAATTGACCATTGCTCTTTGGTTAAGTTGATGCCATTGGCTTTAAATTGGTTCAGTAAAGCACGATTGAAGGCCGACGGAATGCGACCCGATAATAAGTTATATAAATTCTCTGTAGTAAAAATGGTTTCCATAACAATAGTTGTTTGAACAACTACAAAAATAAGAACTCCAATGCAGAAGGTCTTGCTTTTTGTTGAGATTAACAAATTTTTATCAGAAAGAGTTCCTTATAAATGTAAGAATTATTTTTGTAAAATGCTGTATTCCAATATTATTTTTTGGGTGTGCTGTTGGTAGATCACAAAAAAAATATCCGTTGACAACAACGGATATTGGTATAGCGTAGCGATCAAAAGAATGATCACTGTATTATTTTTTTAAACGCAAGCGATAGATGTCGGCTTGTAGTTTTTCGGTATCATTGTCTTCACATAACAAAAAGGAAATTTCCTCTTCGGAATCGGAATACAAAGTTAGTCCTTCAAATTTATGGGTGTCGGTTATTTTTCGGGTAAAATCAATTTTCATTTTTTCGACATCGATCCGTCCGATTACACTTCCCAAAACCGCTCCATCGTTATAAGTCGAATTGGTAGCTTCGGCTGCAGCCAAAAAATAAAGCTTGTCCTGAACTAAAGTAGCATCGGTAAAACCGGTACGCACACCTTTGATTTTCGGGAGTTTTAATTCACTGAAAATAATATTAAAATCATCGACCAGGTTTTTACCTTCAATGGTAAAAACAATGTTTTTTCCGGTTGCCCCATTACCACGGTTAAAAAAGTACCAACTTTTACCATTATAGGCAACTCCTTCGATATTAAAATTCTCCGGACTAAGCTCGGCAAAGGTTTGCATGGCCGCATATAGGTCGGAAATATCGGAAACGGAAACCACTTCTTTGGTCTTCGCATTTACTTTAATCATTTTATTTCGGTTTGCCGTAGATCCGGATCCGAAAAGATATAAGGTATCGGCATAGGAAGTGATCGCTTCAAAATCGGGTTTGATTTTTTTAGCGATGTTTTCTCCCGGGTTTTCCAATAATGGATGACGTTTTAGTTGTGCCGATTTGGTGTCGTATTCGTATAAATAGGAGCTATTGTCGCTGATAATATTCAAAACGGAATGGTCGAAAATTAGCCCGGAAGCCGATCCGACGCCAATGATCTGAAATAATAATTCCAAGGTAAATCGATTCATAATGTAGGGTTTCAAATGCACTATCAAAGGACAGCATTATTTTTGAGAATTGCGAAAAAAGCCGGGTGAAATTCTTCTGAATGCGTCAAAATATTCTTATTTTTATAGAAACATCTAATTCTCCAGACGTATGAAAACGATTAAATGTGACGATTTTAGAGTGGACGGAACGGTTAAATTATCCGAATGCTCGACTTCCTTAAATATTGATACTTCCGAAAAAAAGAAATCCAAGGCATTGGAAAAAACAAGGGAAAAACTGAGTAAACTTCAGGACAAGATGTATGCGCACAATCGTTATGGCGTACTGATTTGCTTGCAGGGAATGGATACGGCCGGAAAAGACAGTCTGATTCGGGAAGTTTTTAAGGAATTTAATTCCCGTGGGGTAGTGGTACATAGTTTTAAAACGCCGAACTCGTCGGAGTTGGAACACGATTATTTATGGCGCCATTATCTGGCATTGCCGGAAAAAGGAAAGTTTTCCGTTTTTAATCGTACACAATACGAAAATGTATTGGTGACTCGTGTGCATCCGGAATATATATTGAATGAAAATTTACCCGGAATCGAATCGGTCGACGATATTCCAGCCGATTTCTGGGAAAAACGCTATGAACAAATCAATAATTTTGAAAGGCACATCGTCCAAAATGGAACCATTGTTTTAAAATTTTTTCTACATCTGAGTAAGGAAGAACAGCGTCAACGTTTATTGCGCCGTCTGGATAAAGAGGAGCACAACTGGAAGTTTTCACCGGGTGACTTAAAAGAGCGGGTACATTGGGACGAATACCAGCAGTATTACGAAGAAGCAATCAACAATACTTCCAAAAAACACGCACCCTGGTATGTGGTTCCGGCCGATAATAAAGAAACCTGTCGCTATATCGTAGCGAAGACTATCTTGGATGAGTTGGAAAAATATACCGACATTAAAGAACCGGAATTGGATCCGGAAATTAAAAAGCATCTTTCGCACTATCGCGAGGACTTGCAAAAGGAATAAGTACAAAAAAAACGCCCGGAGGCGTTTTTTTATTTTATTATTTTACAGCTTCAAATTTGGCCAGTGGCGCCATTCGGGCTTTATTCAGTTGTAACGTTTTACCGTTATGATTGTAATTATCCACGGTGTTTAGTACTTCTAAAAAGGCAGTTTCGGTACTCATGTCCTCACAAGCCATTAGCGTACCCATTAATTGTGAAAGTTCGATACGGCTTCCTTCCTTAAGGGTATAGGTGCCGCCAAAGCCATTACAACCACTAAACCCTGAAATGCGATGATCTTTTGCGTCTAACTGCAGGTAAACATCCTTGCCCATTTGGGTTTGCGAAACCGGTTTTCCGTTTAGTTCTACCAATTTCCATTTGGTGCCTTCCAGGGATGCGGTTGCGGTTGTTTTTTTTGCAGTGTTACACCCTACGGATACTAAAGTCAGGGTTAGTAATGATAAAGTTACTTTTTTCATGTTCATTTAATTTTCTGGGACATTCATCTCTTTGTTTAATACATATTTCTTTGCAAGTGCCCCGGTTATTTTTTTTCCTTCCATATCCAGCATGGTTATCTGATTGGCGCCAACCAAAAACTGACTCGGACCGTCTTTGATATTGTCCAGTTTGACCGTACTGCCATCATCGCTCCAGCTGAAGGATCCTGTTACCTGGAGGATGTCGTTGCCTTTGCCCTGATATTTGGTCGTCATCACATACGTTTTATCCCGGTTAAGGGTAAGCGTAGTTTCGATACCTTCACAATCGGCACATGGCGTTACACCTTTATAGGTTCCGTCCCAATCCAATACATTTTCACTACTTTTTGCCAATGCCGAACTACTTTTTTCAGTATTTGTTCCGACACCATCGGCTTTGTTTTCTTTTTTACACGAGGTCATCGCAAAAGCGATACAAGCTACGGCTAGAATTACTTTTTTCATAAGAAGTGATTTATAAGTTGTTGATTATCCAGAGAATTCACTTATAAAGGTAGTGATATTTTCCTAACATTTTTGGAATTAATGCTAAAAAAATATCACCATTTTCCTATTATAATTTAAAGCCGTAGGCCAGGCGGAGCGATACCTGTCCGGTATTAAAATGGTTGTAATCTTCGTAGCGCAGACTAATGTCGATGTTTTTGGTTGCAATACCAATTCCGGGTGCCCAAAGGAAAGAAGTTCCCATACCGTCTTTAACACCAATACCGGCGCCGACTTCACCCAGCACATAAATCTGATTTCCCAAAAAGGATTTAAAACCCAACTTCGCCGGAATAAAACCAGCATCTGCATCTTTGCTGAACAAATGGGTGTATCCTGTTGTTGCGGCCAATGACGTTTTTTGCGTTAAATCGTATTGCAATCGCGCATCTGCTCCTAAACTGAAGTCGTACGAACTGTTTATCGGAATCCCCCCGTTTAGTCCGAAACCTAACCGCCATCCTTTTTCATATCCCTGCGTCTGAGCCTGGGAATCTGTCGAGAAGAATAGTGCTGATGCTATTGCCGTCAGTCCTAAAAGCTTTTTAACATTTTTCATATTTAATACGTTTTATGTTTAACAATATGGATTTTAACAATAATCAAGCCATTTTGTTATTTTTTAAAACCTAATTTTATGTTAATTTAATATAAAATATCGTATTAAAACAGTGTAAAATATTGACTTTTAGGGGTTTGTGTGGGGGGTTGGGTAGCGGTGAAAATTACCATTTTTAATGATACTATGGCGGAGCAAGTTCTTACCTTTGCCGGAAAATAGAGTAAAATGAGATTGTCGGTATACACAAAAGAGTTTGGTTATAACCTGCGATTGGCCTACCCGATTATTTTGGGAATGTTGGGACATACCCTGGTGGCTATCGTGGATAATATCATGGTGGGGAAACTTGGTCCAACCGAATTGGCGGCCGTTTCGCTGGGAAATAGTTTTGTATTTATTGCCATGTCGCTGGGCGTAGGATTTTCTACGGCCATAACCCCATTAATCGCGGAAGCCGACGGTGAAAAAAGTCTGGAAAAGGGGAGAAGTGTTTTTCATCACGGACTGGTATTGTGTACGATACTGGGTGTTTCATTGTTTACGCTGATCTATTTTTCAAAACCGATTATCCGTTTTATGGGACAACCGGAAGAAGTGGTGGAAATGGCACGACCGTTTCTGGACATTGTTGCTTTTTCGTTGATTCCGTTGATCATTTTTCAAGGGTATAAACAATTTGCCGATGGTAAGTCGGAAACCAAATATGCCATGTGGGCGACGGTGATTTGCAACGTAGTCCACCTGATCATTAATTATTTCCTGATCTACGGAATCTGGATTTTCCCCAAAATGGGAATTGTCGGGGCGGCTATCGGCACGGTATCGTCTCGTTTTGTAATGCTTATTTATATGCATTATGCCTTAAAAACAAAGGAAAAGTTTAAACCGTATTTTGAAGGATTCAGTTTGGCTTCCATCAAAAAATCAATGAGTAAAAAAATTATCGCGCTGGGATTACCGTCTTCGATGCAGATGTTTTTCGAAGTGGCCTTGTTTACCGGTGCCGTATGGCTTTCCGGCCGATTGGGAACGACCAGTCAGGCGGCCAATCAGATTGCGTTGAGTATGGCGTCGTTTACCTTTATGTTTGCCTCAGGCTTAAGTGTAGCCGGAATGGTGCGCGTGGGGAACTATAAGGGTATGCAGGATTATAAAAGATTACAGGTGGTGGCACGTTCTATTTTCCTGTTGGCGATTATTATTGAAACGATTTTTGCCTTACTGTTTGTGGGCTTACATCAGATATTACCGGCACTTTTTGTCAATGCAAATAGTGCGGCCCATATAGCCGATACCGCCGAAGTAATCCATATTGCTTCCCGATTACTGCTTGTAGCGGCCGTTTTTCAGATTTCGGATGGTGTGCAGGTTGCGGTTTTAGGGGCGCTACGCGGAATTCAGGATGTGAAAATTCCAATGTATATTACCTTTGTGGCGTATTGGGTAATCGGATTTCCAATTTCGATTTATCTGGGATTGTATACCAAATTGGGTGGCGAAGGAATTTGGATCGGATTATTAGCCGGATTAACCATCGCAGCAATATTTTTGTATATTCGCTTTAGCCGTCTGACGCGAAAATTGCTTTTGGATGATGCGAATAAAGTTACCGAAATTTTAAAGTAAGAGAATTAAATAAAGAACAACATGGAATTACCAAAATTTGTACTGGCTGATAACACCGATTTCCCGGATGATATTTTTATTATTCACCTGGAATATCCTCGTTTTTTGATCAACCTTAAAGACGACTCAATCGAGTTTCTAGAAGAATTGGACGATGAGGATGAGGAAGACATGGAAGCCGAAATGGAAAAATTAATCCAATTTGCCGGTGAGTTTTACGACCGCGAGATGGAGCGTTACGAAGAATAAAGTCTATTTAAAATAGTTGTCAAGTAATAACTGAGCGGCTGCAAACGGTGATATTTCATTGTTTTGCACCGCTTTTTTATTTTCTTCCAATAAGAGTTGAACATCGGGATGGTTGTAGAAGTTGCGTTTTAACTGTTCGTTAATCGTTTCTAACAGCCAATACTGATTTTGTTCTTTTCGCTTTTTATAAAAATAATCGTTGTCACGAGTGAGTTTAAAGTAATCTTCAATCGTATCCCAAACATCCGGAATACCTTCCTGAGTTAGGGCACTACAGGTAGTCACTTTTGGCGACCAGCCGGAGTTTTTCATCGGAAATAAATGCAAAGCTCTATTGTATTCCGTCTTCGCCAGTCGGGCGCGTTTGATATTGTCGCCATCCGCTTTGTTGATCACAATCGCATCGGCCATTTCCATAATCCCGCGTTTGATGCCTTGCAGTTCGTCTCCGGCACCGGCCAGATTCAACAACAAAAAGAAATCGACCATACTGTGAACGGCGGTTTCACTTTGTCCCACACCAACGGTTTCGATTAGAATAGTGTCAAATCCGCAGGCTTCGCAAAGAATGATCGTCTCCCGGGTTTTACGGGCGACACCGCCCAAACTTTCTCCCGATGCCGACGGTCGGATATAGGCATTTTCGTCTTTTACCAGTTCTTCCATTCGGGTTTTATCTCCCAAAATACTACCATGGGAAATCGAACTACTCGGGTCGACAGCCAATACGGCCACTTTCTTACCCAATCCGGTCAGGTATTTTCCGAAAGCTTCGATAAAAGTACTTTTTCCAACGCCGGGTACGCCGGTTATCCCAACACGTACCGATTTATTGGCATGCGGCAAACAGGCTTTGATAATTTCATTGGCTTTTTCCAAATGGGTGACACTCGTGCTTTCAATTAAAGTGATGGCACGACTCAACGCAATTTTATCCCCGCTTAGAATTCCGGCGATCAATTGTTCCGATGTCGGTTGTTGCCGGCGGTATTGTCGGATCTGAGCTACTGAAGCCGAACTGACGATCTCCGGTTGTTCGATACCATCTTTTTCGTGTAAAGCCGTAGGATGAGGTTTCTTTTGCGCCACTGGGATAATTTTGAACTGTAAAATTAAAGAAAAAGTGCACAATCTTCAAGTCGAATTGAAGATTGTGCACTCAGGGTTAAATTAGTTGGAAAATTAGTAAGCAGCTGTAAAGCGAACCTGGTGGTGTTTAGGGTTTTCGGTTTCATCGGCAATAACCACGGCCAAATCCTGAACCGATAGGATACTACGTTGATTGTCATCAAATACAGGGTTGTCCAAACCTAAACGGTAAGTACCGGTTCTTCCGGTAGTAATACCCGGATGCATTTCGAATGCCGGACTAAAGAAAGCCCAATCCAATTCTTTTTCGTCTTTTAAAAAGTTCAGGTAATCGCGTGCTGCAGTAGCTCCGGCATGGTATTCTTTTGGAAAATCCGGCGTGTCTACGGCTTGTAAGTCCGGAGCAACAAATAAACTTCCGGCACCACCAATCACGATATAACGTTTTACGCCCGATTGTTTTACGGCTTCCTGAATGGCTTTGGAACCATTGATAAAATCGTCGTAAATATTCGGATTCGTCCATCCGGAATTATAAGCGCTGATCACAACATCATGACCGGCTACTACCGTAGCGAGTTCCGAAACGTTAAAGATGTCGGCTTTTACCCAATTTACATTGGTGTGAGCTGTTGTTTTTGGATTTCGGGCAATGGCGGTAACCTCATGGTTGCGGTTACTGATTTCGTCTAAAAGGGTAGAACCTACAAATCCTGTGGCTCCGATAATGGTTATTTTCATATTTTTATATATAATAAAATTTGTTACAGTTTTGGGTGAAAAAATATCAGAACCGCTCACTGAATTCTTCAAGCGAGATGGACTTCAATTTATTGACAATCGCAATGTTGATGTCGTCATATAATGCAGTTAGATTGGTGTTGATTTGTTTGCCAACCGGACATTCCGGGTTCGGATCGTTTTTCGAAAAACCAAAGCTCATCTTTTCGAAAGTCATGTGAAATACTTCTTCCATTGAGATCGTCGCAGCGGGTTTGATCAATTTCGTTCCGCCATTTTTTCCCTCTTTGCTTTCTACCAAATGGTGTTTTTTAAGATTCGCGATTTCCTTGCGAACCAACACCGGATGAATGTTCAAGCTCCCGGCAATATAGTCGGAAGCCATGTATTCGTCTGGGAATTTTGCTAAGAGCGTTAGTATATGTGTGGTGATGGCAAACTTACCGGTAATCATAACTGTAATAAAATATATTGCAAATGTATACCGCTTCTTCGAAAGAAAAAAGATTTTGGCTTTTTTTTAAGAAAAATTATTGCCGCGGATTGTCGAAATTTGCACCTTGATACTACAATTGTAATGACATTTAAACAAAAATACACCATCCTTTTTATTCTCGCCGGTTTATCGGCTTTAGCACCTTTTAGCATTGATATGTACCTACCTGCATTTCCGGCCATAGCCAAAGGATTGCATACGAATATCGCACAGGTTACCCTGTCGCTTACCAGTTATTTTATCGGAATTAGCATCGGTCAGCTTTTCTACGGACCAATTATTGATAAATTCGGACGAAAAAAGCCGTTGTTATTCGGTTTGTTGGTATTTATCTCAGCTTCGATTGGCTGCGCGCTTTCGCCTTCGATTTATTGGTTGATCACTATGCGTGTAGTGCTGGCATTAGGCGGCTGTGTTGGTATGGTTGTAAGTCGGGCGGTGGTGCGCGATTTGTTTCCGGTTTCGGAAATTGCTAAAATCTTTTCCATTCTGATGTTAATCGTAGGTGTGGCTCCAATTTTAGCACCATCTATCGGTGGTTGGGTGGTAGCGGTTTCCGATTGGCGGTCTATTTTCTACGTACTGGCACTAATCGGATTATTGTTAACCACAGCGGTATATTTATATCTGCCGGAAAGTATAAAAGAAAGGACAGCGGAACCGCTAAATTTCAACAACAGTATTCGCGATTATAAAACCGTATTTTTTGATAAAACCTTCTTGTTCTACGCTTTTGCCGGTAGTGCGGCCATGGCGGGAATGTTTGCGTATATCAGCGGATCGCCCTTTGCGTTTATGAAGTATTTTGGATTAACGGAAGCCCAGTACGGTTGGGTTTTCGGAATCAATGCGATGGGCTTTATCATCGGGAGTCAGTTAAACCGTTTACTGTTAAAACGATTCACGTCCTTGCAGATTGTTACCTTATCCGGAGGAACCTTACTGATGGTATCTTTATCGTTGATCACATTATTACAACTGCAATTGTTCACTCCTGTGATCCTGATTCTGCATTTGTTTACCTTTTTGTTATGCCTCGGAATATTGGTGCCGAATAGTACGGCGATGGCTTTGGCACCGTTTTCGGAAAATGCGGGTAGTGCTTCGGCATTGATCGGTTTTTTGCAAATGGTTTGCGGCGCGATTTTGTCGGCGGTTGTAAGTGCGCTACACGACGAAACCTTATTCCCAATGGTCGCCGGAATGGCTACGGCCGGAATATTGGCTTTTGTCATTATTCTGCGTTTGAACGTCAATACCAAAAAAGGAAAAATTAACCCGGAACCCATACCGGTACCGGTGGCTACTAAAAAGTTATAGATTACCATGAAAACCAATGAAATTGCTTTAGAAGCAAACCAGTCGCAGGAATTGCTACAAAAAACAGCCTATTCGATCCTGTTTTCAATCAGTTTTGCGCATTTATTAAATGATTTATTACAGGCGGTTATCCCGGCTGTTTATCCCATATTAAAAGATAATTTTCAGTTGTCGTTTACGCAGATCGGATTGATCACCTTTTCGTATCAGATGGCGGCTTCCATTTTACAACCGTTTGTTGGGTTTTATACCGATAAACATCCCAAACCCTTTTCGCAATTATACGGAATGCTGTTTACATCGGTAGGGATTATTGCGCTGTCATATGCGACTAGTTTTTATATGATCTTGCTCGCTGTGATTTTGGTCGGGATCGGATCGTCTATTTTTCATCCGGAATCGTCCCGGGTTTCCTATTTGGCTTCCGGTGGTAAACGCGGATTGGCACAGTCGATTTTCCAAATTGGTGGAAATGCCGGAACGGCCATCGGACCTTTATTGGTGGCGTTATTTGTAGTACCCAATACCCAACAGTATATTTTGTGGTTCCTGATTTTTGCGATCATCGCGATGGCGGTACTGAGTAAAATTGCATTTTGGTACCGCGATCATTTGAGTTTGCGGAAAACGAAAAAAACAGAACCGGAAATCTTGCATAATCTGTCGAAAGGAAAGGTAAATCTGTCGATTGCAATTTTATTATTGCTGATCTTTTCGAAGTTTTTCTATACGGCGAGTATGTCGAGTTATTTCACCTTTTACCTGATGGATAAATTCCACGTATCGGTTCAGGATGCACAATTTCATTTGTTTTTATTCCTGATGTCGGTTGCGGCGGGGACACTTTTGGGCGGACCGTTAGGAGACAAATTCGGACGTAAATATGTGATCTGGTTTTCGGTTTTGGGCGTGGCACCGTTTACGTTGTTATTGCCTTTTGCCGACTTATTCTGGACGGGGGCTTTATCGATGATCATCGGTGTGATACTATCGTCGGCTTTCCCGGCAATCTTAGTATATGCGCAGGAATTATTGCCTAAAAAACTGGGAATGGTTTCCGGATTGTTCTATGGATTTGCCTTTGGAATGGGCGGTTTGGGATCGGCACTTTTGGGATATCTGGCCGATCATACGAGTATTACGTTTGTGTATCATATTTGTGCTTTTCTGCCTTTGATCGGACTTATTGCGTATTTCCTTCCGAATATTAAGAAGAAATAGTACTTTCACTGTAAAATAAAAGATATGAATCCGGAAATTATAGCGAAGCTTCAGGGAATTGTAGGTGTTTCTTATGTTTTTACCGACGAAGAAACCCGGAATAGTTATGGTCATGATGAAACGGAAGATCTGGTATTTCCGCCTCAGGTGGTGGTAAAACCGGCTTCGGCTGCTGAAATTTCGGCTATTGTTATCTTGGCTAACGAATATAGCATTCCGGTGGTTCCTATTGGCGGACGTACGGGTTTAAGCGGTGGTGCTTTAAGTATTCACGGTGGTATTGCACTTTCGACGGAGCGCTTGAATCGGATTCTGGAAATTGACGAAAAAAACCTACAGGTGATCACCGAACCGGCTGTAATTACGCAGGTTTTACAAGATACAGTGCTGGAAAAAAGTTTGTTTTATCCGGTCGACCCAAGTAGCCGCGGCAGTTGTTTTATCGGCGGAAATGTAGCCGAAAATGCCGGTGGCGCACGAGCAGTGAAATATGGCGTAACCAAAGATTATGTGCTGAATCTGGAAGTGGTATTGCCAACTGGTGAGATTATCTGGACGGGCGCTAATACACTAAAAAATTCCACGGGGTATAACCTGACGCAATTAATGGTGGGTAGCGAAGGTACGTTGGGAATCATTACCAAAATAGTATTGAAATTACTGCCGAAAAACAATCATAATGTCTTGATGTTGGTGCCTTTTTTTAAAGCGGGTGAAGCTTGTGAAGCAGTTTCAGCGATTTTCCGCGCGGGAATCGTACCCAGCGCATTGGAATTTATGGAGCGTGACGCGATTGACTGGACGTTGCGGTTTATCGACGGAATCAATATTCCGGTAAAAGAAACGATTGAGGCGCATTTATTGATTGAAGTCGACGGAAATTATCCGGATATTTTATTCGCCGAAGCGGAAAAAATCATGCAGGTATTGGAAGCGTTTGCAATTGACGAGATCCTTTTTGCGGATTCCGATGATCAGAAAAACGCTTTGTGGAAAATGAGAAGGGGCGTAGCCGAAGCGGTTAAAGCGAATTCGGTTTACAAAGAGGAAGACACCGTAGTACCGCGTTATGAATTACCAAGACTATTGGAAGGAATCAAAATAATTGGTGCAAAATATGGTTTTCAGTCGGTTTGTTATGGCCATGCCGGCGATGGTAATTTACATGTGAATATCATCAAAGGGGATATGACCGATGCGAATTGGAAAACCGAAGTGCCAAAAGGAATCCGTGAAATTTTCGAACTGACGGTTGCTTTAAAAGGAACACTTTCCGGAGAACATGGGATTGGTTATGTTCAGAAAAACTATATGGATATTGCTTTTAGTGACAAACAACTTCAGTTGATGAAGGCGATTAAAACGGTATTCGATCCAAACAATATACTCAATCCGGGGAAAATTCTACCGGATACAATCGCATAAAAAAAGGCTGCTTGATCATCAAGCAGCCTTTTTTGTTTATCGTTACTACACCTGACAGGTTTCAAAAACCTGTCAGGTGTGAAAAACTATTATGCTTCTTTCGGCAATACTTTATTCGCTAGTTTTCCGATACTTAAACCTTGTACGACGATGGAGAATACCACTACAAAATAAGTAATCGCAAGGATCATCTGTTTGTGCGGACCTTCTTCGATCGATAGGGCTAAGGCAATCGAAACACCACCGCGTAATCCACCCCAAACCAGGATTTTGATCGTTCCGCGGTTGAATTTCTCTTTAAACGGAATCACCAGTGTTGGAATCCAGATCGAAAGGAAGCGGGAGAATAATACCAGTAAAATACAGATCAATCCGATTTGCCAGTAGCCTAAAATATCCGGAATTAAAAGCAATTCAAATCCGATAAACAGGAACAGAATCGCATTCATGATCTCATCAATCAGCTCCCAGAATTTGTTTAGATAATCTTTGGTGATAGGCGACATGGCTGTTTTTTTACCATAATTTCCAATAATAAGACCGGCGGCAACCATCGTTAACGGACCGGAAATATGCATCGCATGGGCTATCAGATAACCACCCATAACCACCGATAAGGTGATCAATACAGATACTTTATAATCGTCGATTTTACGCATCGCTTTCGACGCGGTAACACCTAATACCATTCCCAATAGGAATCCACCCAGTGCTTCTTTGATGATCAACCATGAAATATGACTAAAGGATAAATCGATGTTGCGACCTTGTGCCAATTGTAGGATTACGGCAAAAACCACTACCGCCACACCGTCATTAAACAACGATTCGCCGGCCACTTTGGTTTCGAGTGATTTGGGTACGTTGGCATTTTTCAGGATTCCCAATACGGCAATCGGATCGGTTGGTGAGATCAACGCTCCAAACAACAAACAGTAAATAAATGGAATCTCAAGTGATAACAGTATCAGGATATTATACAGTAGCAGACCAACAATAAAAGTCGATAAAATAACGCTCAATGTTGAAAAGACGATAATCGGCCAGCGTTGTTCTTTCAGATCCAACATATTAATGTGGATCGCTCCGGCAAAAAGCAGGAAGTTTAACATGGCGCCCATCAGGACTTCGGTAAAGTCGAATTCGGCGATCAATTTGGAAAACCGGGTTAGGGTATCCGGGAAAATGTGTCCGAACACAACCAGAATAATCGAGGTGATCATTGCGATGATCATTACTCCGATAGTTGAGGGAAGTTTTAGGAAACGAAGGTTTAAATAGGCGAAAAATGAGGCTAAAACGAGTAAAATAGAAAAAGAATAGTATAACTCCATACTAATAATTTAAGGGATTAGAAATAATTTTTATATCGGAAAAAGATAAGGAAAAAATAGAAAAAAGATGTTAAGCCTATTATAAAAATAAAAATCCCTCTGTTTTTCAGAGGGATTTTTTAGTATTTATGCAGATTATGTTATTCGTTAACAATAACCCATTCGCCAGAGGCTAACAATGCTTCAGCTTTTTTAAACTTCATTGTTTCGGATTTACCGGACATCACGTGTTTGATGGTCACGTTGTCGTTACGGTTAATCTTCGGTGCGTCGCGAACGATTGTTTCCGTTACCGGTTGCTGTTGTGCTTGTTGTTGCATGGCAGCCTGGTGGTTGCGCTCGGCAATTTCTTCCGAGTTTAACACCTCTTCTTTTGAAATGGTATATTCTTCCTGTTGTACCGGAATTTCCTCCGCTTCGTGGATGTTGTTCGGGTTTTGTGATGGAAGATCACCTTTAAATAAGAATGAAATCACTTCTTTATTTACGTTGTCCAACATGTTTTTAAACAAGTTGAAGGCTTCGAATTTATAGATAAGCAATGGATCTTTTTGTTCGTGTACGGCCAACTGAACGGATTGTTTTAATTCGTCCATTTTGCGTAGGTGTTTTTTCCAGGCCTCGTCTACGATGGCTAAGGTGATGTTCTTTTCGAAATCACCCAGTAGTGATTTTCCTTCTGTTTCGTAGGCTTTTTGTAAGTCGGTGAAAACATTTAACGATTTGATACCGTCAGTAAACGGAACCACGATACGCTCAAATTGTCCGTTGTTGTTCTCGAATACGTTTTTAATTACCGGGAAAGCTTCTTTTGCACTTCTTTCGGATTTTTCCGTGTAATGCTGTAATACGGCTTTGTATAATTTTCCAACCAATTCACGATCGGATAAACGAGAGAAATCACTTTCTGAAATCGCACCGTTGATTGCAAAATAACGGATCAATTCGAATTCGAAGTTTTTGAAATCTCCGGTTGGTTTATTGTGTTCCACTACCAATTCGCAAACGTCGTACATCATATTGGCTAAATCCACTTTCAGACGTTCTCCGTGTAGGGCGTGTTTTCTACGTTTGTAAACCACCTCACGTTGTGCGTTCATTACGTCGTCATATTCCAACAAACGTTTACGAACACCAAAGTTGTTTTCCTCTACTTTTTTCTGTGCTCTTTCGATCGATTTGGTCATCATTGAGTGTTGGATCACTTCGCCTTCTTTTAGTCCCATACGGTCCATAATTTTGGCGACTCTTTCCGATCCGAACAAACGCATCAGGTTGTCTTCCAACGATACATAGAACTGGGAACTTCCCGGATCTCCCTGACGTCCGGCACGACCTCTTAACTGACGGTCCACACGACGTGAATCGTGACGCTCGGTACCGATAATCGCTAAACCTCCGGCAGCTTTAACTTCTTCAGTCAGCTTAATGTCGGTACCACGACCGGCCATGTTGGTGGCAATCGTTACAACACCTGGTTTACCGGCTTCGGCAACGATTTGTGCTTCCTGTTTGTGTAATTTCGCATTCAATACGTTGTGGTTTACACCGCGCATTTTCAACATTCGGCTTAATAACTCGGAAATTTCTACCGATGTTGTACCGATCAATACTGGTCGTCCGGATTCGGATAACTGTACAACATCTTCGATTACGGCGTTGAATTTCTCACGTACCGTTCTGTAGATTAAATCTTCTTTATCTTTTCGGGCAATTCCTCTGTTGGTTGGAATCTCCACGACATCCAATTTGTAAATTTCCCAGAATTCACCCGCTTCAGTAACCGCAGTACCGGTCATACCCGATAATTTGCTGTACATTCTGAAGTAGTTCTGTAACGTAATCGTAGCAAATGTTTGTGTAGCGGCTTCGATTTTTACGTTTTCTTTGGCTTCGATCGCCTGATGTAAACCGTCGGAATAACGACGTCCGTCCATGATACGACCGGTTTGCTCGTCTACGATAAGGATTTTGTTATCCATGATAACGTATTCCGTATCTTTTTCGAACAAGGTATAGGCTTTTAAAAGCTGCGTTAAGGTATGAATACGCTCGCTTTTTACTCCGAAGTCTTGGAATAATCTTTCTTTGGCTTCAGCTTCGTCTTCTTTTGAAAGGTGTTGTTTTTCGATCGCGGCGATTTCCGTTCCGATATCCGGTAAGATAAAGAAAGTGTCATCCGTATCTTTCGATAAGAATTTGATACCGTTGTCGGTCAATTCCACCTGATTGTTTTTTTCTTCGATTACAAAGTACAAGGCTTCGTCCACTTTTGGCATCTCACGATTGTTGTCGGCCATATAGTGGTTTTCCGTTTTCTGAAGAATTTGTTTTACACCTTCTTCACTCAGGAATTTGATTAATGCTTTGTTTCTTGGTAAGGCACGGTGCGCTCGTAATAATTGGAATCCACCGTCTTTGGTATTTCCTTCTTTTAATAAACGCTTGGCTTCGGTTAAGAATCCGTTTGCCAATTGACGTTGAAGGGTATATAAGTTTTCTACTTTTGGTTTTAATTCGTTGAATTCGTGACGGTCACCTTGTGGAACCGGACCAGAAATGATCAACGGCGTACGAGCGTCATCCACTAAAACGGAATCCACCTCATCGACAATCGCATAATTGTGTTTGCGTTGTACCAATTCAGCTGGCGAATGCGCCATGTTATCTCTTAGGTAGTCAAAACCGAATTCGTTGTTGGTACCGTAAGTAATGTCTGCTTCGTATGCTTTTCTACGGCCTTCTGTATTGGGCTGGTGATTGTCGATACAGTCAACGGTTAATCCGTGGAATTCGAATAAAGGTGCTTTCCACGAGCTATCACGTTTTGCAAGGTAGTCATTCACCGTTACCAGGTGTACTCCGTTTCCGGTTAAGGCATTTAGGTAGATTGGTAACGTTGCTACCAATGTTTTACCTTCACCCGTTTGCATCTCGGCAATTTTACCCTGGTGTAATACCACACCACCAATCAACTGTACGTCGTAGTGGATCATATCCCAGGTAATTTCTTTTCCGGCTGCATTCCAGGAATTCGCCCAAACAGAATGATCACCTTCAATAACGATATACGGTTTGCTGGCCGATAACTCGCGGTCTTTTGGAGTAGCGGTTACCGTGATATGGGTGTTTTCTTTAAAACGACGCGCGGTTTCTTTTACAACAGCAAAGGCTTCCGGTAGAATATCCAATAAGGCTTTCTCAGTAAGGTCGTAAGCTTCTTTTTCTATAGCATCGATTGATGCGTATAGATCTTCTCTTTTATCAATATCTTCCGTTTGTTCAACTTCCTGTTTTAAAGCCTCAATTTTCGCGTCTTTTTCAGCGCGGGCTTTTTTGATGATGTCTTTAAAATAGACTGTTTTCTCCCGTAACTCATCATTTGTCAATGCCGATAGTGGCCCTTCAAATGACTTGATTTTATTGATAAGGGGTTGGATTGCTTTTACGTCTTTTTGAGACTTGTCTCCTACAAAAGCTTTTAATATGCTGTTTATGAAACTCATAATTTTTAGTTTTCTAATAAAAGTGTGCAAATTTAAGCAAAAAAAAAGCCTCATAAGGAGACTTTTCATTGCTTTTTATTTTTTAGTATTCATCCTCGTTCCAAAGATAATCTTCGTCGGTTGGATAATCGGGCCAAATCTCTTCCATGGATTCATAAATCTCTCCTTCGTCTTCTATCGATTGCAGGTTTTCAACCACTTCCAATGGCGCACCAGTTCTAATAGCGTAGTCGATAAGTTCGTCTTTTGTGGCTGGCCACGGCGCATCGCTCAAATAGGATGCTAATTCTAATGTCCAATACATCTTGTTATCGATTTATAGTTTTATGCAAAAATAAATTTTCTACTGAAATAGTCAAGTAAAATTCTGTTTATTTTAAAAAATTTAAGAACGTGTGTCTGAAATCCGGTCAAATGAGCTGTTTTTACCGGATTTCCGGGGCTATTGCGCGTATGATTCCAAACGACCGATTTACGATTTCCGTGGAATCCACTTTACTTCATCGGCTTGCAGGTCAAATGACAACTTTCGTGCCAAGACAAAAAGGTAGTCAGAAAGTCGGTTCAAATAGGTTAAAACCAAAGGGTCGACAGGCTCCAGTTCATGTAAATGTGTCGCTAAACGCTCGGCACGACGACAAACGCAGCGTGCGATATGACAATATGACACGGTGGTGTGGCCGCCAGGTAATACGAAATGTGTCATTGGGGGTAAGGTCGTATCCATCTGATCGATCTCATTTTCGAGAAAAGCAATGTCTTCCGGTGAAATACGATTGATGTTTAATCGCTGCTGACCGTTTTTTAAAACTTCTTTTTCCGGTGGCGTGGCCAGAATGGCGCCTAAGGTAAACAGACGATCCTGAACTTCAATCAATACGTTTTTATATAAGGTATTCATCTCCTGATCGCGGATTAGTCCGATATGGGAGTTTAGTTCGTCTACGGTTCCGTAGCTTTCAATACGGATATGGTGTTTCGGGACACGGGTTCCGCCAAAAAGAGCAGTGGTTCCTTTGTCTCCGGTTTTGGTATATACTTTCATGATGGTGTAATTTTTGTTTCCTACTGTAAAGCGGGATTGGGATTATCTGTTTGTATTGTCGCTTTCGATAACACCATCGCGTAATCGGATGATACGGTGGGCGTGTTCGGCGATGTCTTCTTCGTGCGTTACCAGAATAACAGTGTTTCCGTTGGCGTGGATCTCGTTAAAAAGATTCATGATTTCTACGGAAGTCTTACTGTCGAGGTTACCCGTTGGCTCATCGGCAAGAATAATCGAAGGACGGTTTACAAGTGCACGGGCTACGGCTACACGTTGACGCTGACCACCCGATAACTGGTTTGGTTTGTGATCCATACGATCGCCAAGACCTACCTGGTTGAGTACTTCGGTGGCACGTTCGATACGTTCGCTTTTGGAATAACCGGCATAGACCATAGGAAGGGCTACATTGTCTAATGCAGTCGTACGCGGTAACAGGTTAAAGGTCTGAAAAACGAATCCGATTTCTTTGTTACGGATTCCGGCCAGCTCGTCATCGTCCATTTTACTAACGTCTTTTCCGTTTAAAATATAATCGCCGGAGGTAGGAGTATCCAAACAACCCAAAATGTTCATCAGGGTAGATTTTCCGGAACCGGATGGTCCCATTAAGGCTACATATTCCCCTTTGTTGATCGTTAAATCGATTCCTTTTAATACGTATACGGTTTCGTTACCCAAAGGAAAGTCCCTCGTAATTTCTTTAATTTCTATAATTGGTTTAGCCATTGCCTTTATATCGATGGTTGATTTTCGTTTTTAAAAATACTAAAAAGGATTTTTTAATACCCTATAAGTGCACTAAACTTTAGAAATGTTACAGGAAATGATCAAACGCGTATGGTGAAATGTTCTTTTTCCTGTTCGCGTCGGAAAAAAACAACCCCCCATTGAAAGGTGTCGATCGTTACGGTTACCTGTGGATGGTCTTTGATTTTTTGCCAGGCGGTCTCCATATCGGCCGACCAATGGATGTCGTCGAATATCCACATCGTGTCATTGGTTATCGTAGGAAGCAGGGTATCAAAATACCGTAGTGTAGCTTCCTTTTGATGATTGCCGTCAAAATAAATCAAATCGTAGGTTGTATTCTGATTCGTAACGTTATCCAGATACGCCTGAAATTCCGAAACAACCGGGTTGATGTTGTTATAACCGAATGCCGCAATGTTTTCGCGGGCGATACGCGCCGTTTCCGGACAGCCTTCTACGGTTGTAATGTTGGCTTTGGAATTCCCTGAAGCGAGAGAAACGGTTGCTAATCCCAATGAGGTACCGATTTCCAAAACGTTTTCGGGTTGGAAATAACGGACTAATCGGAACAACAAGCGGGCTCTTTTTTTTGAAATTCCGGCATTTTTGGCAATACGGGCAACGGATCGTTTGTCGGATTTAAAAACCCGCGATCCGGCTCCGAAATCGGTTACCGAAATCGTGGTGTTATTTTGTAAAAGCGCTTTTCTGTAATTCCCTAATGTGGCATATTCCGGTTTACTTTTTTTATCGTAAAAACATTTGGTAACCAGGCTAAATACAAATGGTGAATGTACGCCATGCTGGTTTTTGGAATGCCATAGGAATTTTAAGTAGGCGGCTATTGGATGATACATCGACTAAAAATTAAACAGCAAAGATACACAGTACGGTTGGTGTATCGATGCTGTTAATGCTATTCTGAAGATTATTTTATTCGGTTTCGGATTTCTTTCAGACTATCGTCCAGTAGTAAAACACCGTCGCGGAAGACTTCTTTTAGTTCGCCTTTGGCTTCCTCTTCCCAGTTGCAATTGTCTTTTAGCTGGTAATGACCGTCCGAATCTTTAAAAATTTGAATGAGTCCTTTAGCGGATTTTTTGGTTCCGTCGTCTGTAACCGGGTCTTTATAGATGGCACGACCGTTACCGTTAACTTCGCCGTAGGTGGCTTTCATGGCAAAGCCAAAAGTGTCCCGGGTATTGTATTGGTAGGTATAGGAGCCGATTCCTAATACGACATTGGTCGAAGCGAATCCTTTTTGTTTGAGTTGTTCGCAGATTTCGGTCGCACGTGCTACGGTAATACTATCGCCGTAAATAGCACCAATCTGTGGAATTAACTCTTTATAACCTTTGTCGTTCACGGTTCCGCCGAAAATATCCCAAAGAATTTCGATCACTCCTTTTTGTTCTTCGAGTGTTTTTCCGTTTTTGTTTCCGCAGATAATCGCCACCGGATCACCGGAGTCAGGACGGATTACGACTTTCCCTTCGCGTGAAGTGATGCTCTCTTTTAATCGGGGAAGATAATCGGTTAAAACTTTCCATAAATCCCAGGTGTCGGATACAATCGATACAATACCTTTTGGGTATATTTCTGTGGTTAATCTTTTAAAGGTTTCAAATTCGCCTTCATTGGTACCCATGCACATCACGCTGTGTTCGGTTGCGGCTACAGAACCGCCAATAAGTTCAGAATCGGAATTGGCATTGTAGTATTGTTCTAAAAATTCAATTGCAGGAATGGTATCGGTTCCGGTAAAACTCAATAAATGACCCGCACCGGATAGGGTAGCGGCTTCTATTCCGGCCATTCCCCGCATGGAAAAATCATGCGCCTGCCAGTCGACAAATTCCAGAGCAGACGATGTTGTAGCAGCATAGCGATCCAGTAGGTTGCGGTATTGCCGGGCTATGGTAGCTGATGTACAGGGCATCCATATCACGGCCGACAACAAGGTTTCGAAATAATTGGTCAGCCAGAAAAATTCCGGTCGTGTGTTGTACATCGTAAACATCGGGATTCGGATCGGTACGGAACTACCTTCCGGAAGCGCTTTAAATACCATCGGAATATACCCCAGATCGTGTAGTGCTTCGATGTGTTGGGTACCTACCTGGTTTTCGCCCAAATAATTGTTGATTCTACGGGCGTATTTTTGTACCACTTCGGATTTTGGTTGCTGAAAAAAGTCTTTTTCAAAACTTTCGATGATATATTTTTTTATAAAATATTGTAAACCAAAAAATACGACTTCCTCTATACCTTCGATTCTGCTTTTTCGGGGAGTCCAGTTCGAATATACCAGACTCGTCTGATCCGGGTACTGGCGTCTATGATCTACTTTATAGCCGTCGGTTAATAGTAATGGGTTCATAATGGATATAGGTTATATGATGATTGATTTTGTTTTGTATAGGATGATTAATCTCCGGATGTTATCTGTTTCTGCCTTTTTCATCCGGATAAAGATCGATTAGTTTATCGCTTTGCCAGTATTCTTTTGTTGCAATGTCCATTATTGATAGTCGTCCGGTAAATGCGGCGCCGGTATCGACATTCCAAACATTACAACCTTGCATGGGTACCGTTATATCATAGGTTAATGTTGGAGTATGTCCGATAAAAATTTCGCTAAATAATAGCAACCGCTTTGGGTATATTTTCATGTTGTCGACAACTCTGTAATTCATGGTCAAAGCCATCTCCCATAAGGTTCGATCCCAGTTATAATTGGACGTGTGAAACTCTTTTTCAGGACCATGCATAGAGGTAAAACCGGCATGTATAAACAAACGATTTTCATCATCAACATAATAATTGTGCATCTTGTCGAAAAAGTCGAGATGTTCTTTTCTGGAAGTTTCATCTACTGTTTCATAACTGTCATAAGTAGATTGGCCTCCGTGTTGCAACCACGTTTTGTTAATCGTACCAGTTTTTAGCCATTCTTCACACCAAAAATCATGATTTCCTTTTATAAAAATACAATTATACTGTTGTGAAAATTTGATAAGATAACTAACGGTTGCTGCCGAATCGCTCCAGCCATCGACAAGATCTCCTAAAAAGATAAAAGTATCATTTTGAGTAGGTGCTATTTTTGATAACACTTGTTCCAGTCCTTTTAGTCCGCCGTGGATGTCGCCTATAACGAATGTTCTTGTTGTCATTTTGAAATATATTTTGGCGCGATAAAGTCGGTTAGCCAGACACCGTTTTCAGATTGGTAGAACGCGATACCTTCGTTGTGCATCTCTCCGGATAATATGGTAAGAATAACCGGCTTGCCATGTCGGGAACCTACTTTATGAGCCGTTTCCTGATTCTGACTAAGGTGTACGTGCTGACGATTCATTTTTTTGATGCCTTCTGTACGTATAGCGTTTTCGAATTTTTCGGCTGTTCCGTGGAAAAGAAATTCGGGAGGAGTTTGTGCTTCCAATGCCAACTCGATAGCTATGGAGTGTCCCTGACTGGCTCTTATTTGTGTTTGATCACTATTAAAAGCAAATCTTTTTTTATCATTGGTAGCAACAACTTCTTCCAATTCTTCGTGAGTGAAAATGTAATTTTTTGCCGCTGCTTTTTGAATAAGTTCCTCCACATTAGCCCAACCGTTTTCGTCCAGTTGTAACCCTATTTTTTCAGGTTGATGGCGTAATACCAAACTTAAAAATTTGCTTATTCTTTTTTTATGTTCTTCTGTCATGATTTTATTTTTTTAGTCTTTCCGCATAGTGCGAGTAATTTTCCTGATCAAAGCACACGAAATATACCACTTCTAAAGTGTGTGGCTCTTTTTCTAAAAAAGAGGTCACAGTTTCGATTGCAATTGTGGCAGCTTCGGCTTTTGGAAAACGATAAATGCCGGTACTGATATTCGGAAAGGCAATTGTTTTACTATTTAATTCGGAGGCTAATTTTAAGGTGTTGTAATAACAATTAGCTAGTATTGTGTGGTCTTTTTCACGGTCATTCCAAACCGGACCTACGGTATGAATTACGTACCGACAAGGTAGCTGACCACCGGAAGTATAAACTGCTTCACCGGTTTTGCAACCTCCTTGTTTGTTGCGAATCGCAATACATTCGTCGAGTATCTGTTTGCCTCCGGCTCTATGAATGGCGCCGTCAACACCACCACCGCCAAGTAATGAGGTGTTGGCTGCATTAACGATTATATCGGCTTGTACCTGAGTAATGTCGCCTTGGATTAATGCTATCTTTGCCATAATTATAAAGTGATTAATTCGTCTCGTACTTCCATCAAAGCAAATCCTAAAAGATTAAGACCTTTCCAGTTTTGTGGATTCGTAATTTCGGGATTGTCAGCTGCCATTCCGATGCCCCATATCGCATCCACAGGACTCGCTTCTACCAGTATCCTATTGTTTGTATTTAGTAAAAATTCGCGTATGTCGGAATGTTGATTGAATTTATGAAAGTTTCCCTCTCTTACTATGGAATACCTGTTTTTTAACCAGACTTGATCATTGAAATTGATAACTTCCCGACCTATTTTTTTGGCTTCAGCAGCTGTCTTGGATTGAAGTATTTTTTCAAAAGTAATAGTATCATTAAATAAAATCGCTTTTTGAGCCATCATCCAATGTTCGGCCGTTTTGTATTCAATATTGTTTACCGTAAAAGGACTTTCCCACCACTGACTAAAACAGGCTTTGGTAATGATGCCATCTTTCGAAGCTTGATGTCCCCAAAAGAAAATGTATTTTAGTGTCTCTGGATTTTCAGATAACTGTTCTATTGTGTATTTCATGATTGGTGTTCCAAGTGTTCTATTTTAATTTGCATTACATTTTCATGTTGGATTTCTTTAAACGAATCGGTCGTGAAAATTTTGGTAAAATATCCGGATAAGGCCTCAAATCCTTTGTTAAAAATGCCATGACTGATCGCAAGGTAAAGGTTTCCGGCGTTTTTCTGTTTTAGTTCTTCTGCCAAACCTAAAAAAGTGCCGCCGCCGTCGCAAATATCATCTACAATCAGGCAATCTTTACCATTCAAATCATTGTCGTATACTTTAAAACCGGAGAGTTTGCCCGTTTTGACATCGCGGCTTTTGGAACATTCCACGACCTCAATGCCACCTAAGGCTTCCGAAACTTTGTAAATCTTTTTTAAAGCACCACCATCCGGTGAGATCAGCTTTAAATCGGTATTGATGTATTCGGTGACTTTTTTAATAAAAAGATGGTTGTCTAGTACTTCGCAATTGTTCAAAAGAGCCGGGGTGACTTCCGAATGCGGATCGTATATTGTTATTTTTTGTAATTGCAGATTGTTGATAATATCGGCATATACTTTTACCGAAAGCGCTTCGCCTTTTATCATAACCCGATCCTGACGTGCCGCCGGGAAATAAGGGATAAAAGCTTCTATTGTTGTAACACCCATTCGTTTTAACGCGTCCACAGCAATACAAAATAAACCAAGATCGTTAAACGAATTGATCCGTTGCGTGATGATTATAGTTTGGGAGGTATCAAAGTCGGGGTTGATTTTTATATGCGGTTCGCCACCTGAAAAAACAAACGACTGATAGGTTAGCGCGTTTGCTGTTCCATATGGTGTAAAGTCCGAAGTTAGATTAAGTGTTTTCATGTTTGTGTTATTTTTACGCAAAGTTAAAGTAAAATTATGATTCGGGAAAATAATATGTGTAAAAAATACGCAAATTAATGCTGTAAAATTTGTATAAAGGATTTACAGTGTTTATTTTTAGGGTGTTAGCTAAATTTTATTTCGAAATGAAATCCGTTTAATTCGAGTTCCCGGTATTTTTTTTCGTTGAATTTGAAAAGTTTAGCCGGACGACCGCTTTTTACGGAAACGATTTTATCGGTTTCGTCAATGATGCCAAATCCGAGTATTTTCTTTCGGAAATTACGGCGATCGATGTTTTTTTCGAGTAGGGTGGTGTATAGGTTTTCCAATTCGGAAAAAAGAAATTCGGTTCCCAACAGGTCAAATCCAATGGGTTGATAGGTGAGTTTGTTTTTTAAACGGGAAAAAGCCGTGTTGATTATTTCACGATGATCATAAGCCAGATCCGGGAGCTTGTCAATCGGAAACCACTTCGCTTTTTCAGCATCGGTGTTGGTCGTGGTGGTTAGTGTTAATTTGGAAGGATCAACCAGTGCAAAATAGGCCACTGAAACTACCCGAAATCGCGGATCGCGATCAATTTTGTCGCCAAAAGTATAGAGTTGTTCCAGGTAGTTGACGGTGATTCCGGTTTCCTCCCGTAGTTCGCGGGTTACTGCAGCGGTTAAGGATTCGTCGTTTAAAACAAAACCTCCGGGTAAGCACCATGAATTTTTGGTATCGCCAAATTTTTGTTTGACCAAAAGAACAAAAAGCTGGTTTTTCTCATAACCAAACACAATGGCATCCACTGCAATTTTTATATTTTGAATAATAGACATTTTGTTCTTTTAGGTGATGATGTAAAAATAAGCTATTTAGGCGAATCTTTTCTTATTCCATTTTAGCACTCAGCTCAAACCAGCGTTCTTCCCTTTCTTCCAATTGGGTGATGATTTGCTGTAGTTCGTTGGCTTTGGCCGAAATGTCGTTGTCGGACACTTTACCATCGGAAAAAAGCTTTTCGATTTCCGCTTTTTTGAATTCCAGATCTTTGATCTCGCGTTCTATTTTCTGAAATTCTTTTTGTTCGTTAAACGTAAGACCTTGTTTGACTTGGTTTTGTTTCCAGTTGACTTTCTCTTTCGCTTCTTCTTTTTCGGGTTCGGCGCTATCTTCATACGATCTGAAATCGGAATAATTTCCTGGGAAATCCTCGATTATCCCTTGTCCGCGGAATACAAACAAGTGATCCACGATTTTATCCATAAAGTAACGGTCGTGCGAAACTACCAATAAACAACCCGGATAATCCAACAGGAAGTTTTCCAGTACGTTTAGCGTTACGATATCCAAATCGTTTGTAGGCTCATCGAGAATCAGGAAATTTGGATTCTGAATTAAAACGGTACACAGGTACAAACGCTTTAGTTCACCACCACTTAGTTTTTCAACGTAATCGTGTTGCTTTTTACGGTCAAACAGGAAACGTTCCAGTAATTGTCCGGCCGAAATGGTACGTCCTTTGGTCAATGGAATGTATTCGCCGTATTCTTTAATGATGTCGATGACCTTTTGTTCCGGTTTCGGATTGATACCGCTTTGGGTGTAATAGCCCACTTTTATCGTTTCACCAATCACCACTTTCCCGTTGTCCGGTTGGATGGTTTGGGTTAGTATGTTTAAAAATGTCGATTTACCGGTTCCGTTTTTTCCGATAATTCCGATGCGTTCTCCGCGGTTAAACGTATAGTCAAAACCATCCAGAATCACACGGTCGTTGAATTTTTTGGAAACTTTATGGAGTTCGATAATTTTGCTCCCCATACGTTCCATATTGATTTCCAGTTCCACCTGATTTTCTTTACGGCGGCTTTGGGCTTTTTCTTTGATCACGTAAAAGTCATCAATCCTCGATTTGGATTTGGTGGTACGTGCTTTTGGCTGGCGACGCATCCAATCGAGTTCTTTTACAAAAAGATTTTGTGCTTTGTCAATGCTGGCATTTTCGGAGGCAATTCGTTCCTCTTTTTTCGCCAGATAATAGGAGTAATTACCTTTGTATTGGTATAATTTTCCGTTGTCCAGTTCGATGATTTCGTTACAAACGCGTTCCAAAAAGAAACGGTCGTGTGTGACCATAAACAGGGTTATGTTTTCTTTGGCAAAATAATTTTCAAGCCATTCGATCATTTCCAGATCCAAATGGTTGGTTGGCTCATCCAGAATCAATAAATCGGGTTTGTTGATCAGGATAATAGCCAGAGCCAGACGTTTTTTCTGTCCTCCGGAAAGGTTTTTGACTTTCAGTTTCAGGTCCTCCAGTTTTAATTTGAATAGGATTTGCTTGTACTGAGTCTCAAAATCCCAGGCATTGTGCAAGTCCATTTTTTCAAAAGCTTTCTGGTAGGCTTCCTCATCCTCCGGATTTTCAAGTGCCTTTTCGTACTGTTCGATTACCTTTAGTATCTCATTGTCGGAAGCGAAAATACTTTCCTCAATCGTTAATTCTTGTTGTAAACTCGGTTCTTGCGATAAGAAAGCCATCTTGATTTCTTTTCGCATCACAATCTGACCGCTGTCGGGCGTGTCTTCTCCGGTAATGATTTTTAATATCGAGGTCTTTCCCGTTCCGTTTTTGGCTACAAAAGCAATTTTCTGATCTTTGTTGATTCCAAAGGAAAGGTTTTCAAATAAAACGCGCTCTCCAAACGACTTGGAAATATTTTCTACTGATAGGTAATTCACGACGGTACTTTTTTGCAAAAGTAAGCTTTATTTATAATTTTCGTTTTGTGAAATTTTTTAGAATGATAAAATAAGAAAATAGCTACTTTTGGGCTCGTTTTTAAAGAAAGAGAATAATGAAGTTACGATTGATATCGATTTTTACGATCGCAAGCGGGGCGTTACTGCTGCAATCGTGTAGTTACGGTACCTATGTAGGTGAGACATTTACACCATTAACGGAGACAATTGAAGCCTGTACAACACCGCCGGAACGGGTGGATTTGTTTTTTGAAGGGGAAAAAATTGACTTTGATTATGTGAAAATTGGACTCATTCAGGTAGAAGGAGCTAAAGATACACCACAGAGCGAGTTGATCACTAAATTAAAAAAAGGAGCGCAAAAGAGGTGTGCCGATGCAATTATCGGGATCAAAAAAGTATATCAAACCAGGGAAGAGGGGTTGTTGTTTACCGATGTAAAACCGACGGCCTATTCCTCCGAGGTTTTTTATGGGGTGGCGGTACGCAAACGTTAAAAAATATTCCCGGAGAAACATACCGGATCATTTTGAACTTTTACTGTTTATATTTGTAGCATGCAGTTATCGGTTATTATTCTGAATTACAACGTCCGCTATTTTTTGGAACAATGCGTTTTGAGTGTGCAAAAGGCGTTGCAAAATATTGACGCAGAAATTATTGTCGTGGATAATGCTTCGGCAGACGACAGTTGCGCGATGATGCGCGAACGTTTTCCAGAGGTACGGCTTATTGCGAATCCCGAAAATCTTGGGTTTCCGAAAGGGAATAATATAGGTGTGGCTGAGGCACAAGGGGAATATGTTTGTATCCTAAATCCGGATACGGTAGTGGCGGAGGATACGTTTGAAAAAGTCCTTGCTTTTGCGCAAAAACAAACCGATGCAGGAATCATTGGCTGTAAGTTAATCGATGGCACCGGAAATTTTTTGCCGGAATCCAAAAGAGGTGTGCCAACACCTTGGGTTGCTTTTACCAAAATTGCAAGTCTGTATAAAATTTTCCCGAAAACCCGATTGTTCAATCGATATTATGCGCAGCATCTAAATGAAAATCAGACCGGAAAGGTCGCAATTCTTGTCGGTGCTTTTATGGTGCTAAAACGAGAACTGTACCTCGAAGTCGGCGGATTTGATGAGGATTGTTTTATGTATTCCGACGATATCGATTTGTCGTATCTGGTGCTGAAAACCGGAAAATTCAATTACTATTTTCACGAAACCACGGTGGTCCATTATAAAGGAGAAAGCACGGTAAAAGACGGAACCTATATGAAGCGGTTCCGGGAAGCCATGCAGTTTTTTTACCGGAAACATTTTAAAGCCTCGTTTTTCTTTACTGTATTTATGGAAATCGGAACCTTTGCTTTTGCATTGTTTAAGAAAAAGCAGACCGGTGTTAAAAAACCGATCGAAACGGAGGTGTATTGCTTGTTTTCCAAGGATGTGGGGCTAAAAGAAAAATTAGCAAAGCAGTTGCAAAAAAAGCTTTATTGGAATAAAGATATTAATGAAAATGCGTTATTTTCGCAATCGGATTTTAAAGGGAAGCAAATGGAAATCCTGTTGGATAATAACAGTTTTAGTTTCCGTGAAATCATCGCTTTTTTAGAGCGTAATAAAGATGCGAAGTTTCGCTATAGAATCATCCCGGGAGGTAGTGCGTTCTGGATCGGAAGTGACAGTAGTAACGATCGGGGTGAGGTGGTAAAAATTAAATAATAATTGCGTTTTGTGGAATAATAAATCGAAATAAATAGTAATTTTGCAAAGCGAATAAAGAAAAACAACTTTAGTTTAAAGATATGGCAAGGTTTGAATTAAAACTGCCCAAAATGGGAGAAAGTGTTGCTGAGGCAACGATAACCAACTGGTTGAAAAACGTAGGGGAGACTATCGAAGCGGATGAAGCGGTGTTGGAAATCGCTACCGATAAAGTAGATAGTGAGGTACCATCGGAGGTTTCCGGTACGTTAACGGAAATTCTTTTTAATGTAGACGATGTGGTAAAAGTTGGTCAGACAATAGCCATTATCGAAACAGAAGGTGGTGCGGTAGCAGCTCCAAAAGCGGAAGCAACTCCAGCTGTAGTAGCAGAAGTAGCGAAAACGGTTGAAGTAGCGGCGGCAGTATCGGCTCCTGCTGATTTTTCAGGATCGGATAAGTTTTTCTCGCCATTAGTGAAAAATATCGCTAAAGAAGAAGGGGTGTCGGTTGCCGAATTGGAAGCAATCAACGGTACCGGAAAAGACGGACGCGTTACGAAAAACGATATTCTGGAGTATGTTAAAAACAGAGGAAATCAGCCAGTAGCGGCTCCTGCAGTAGTTGAGGCTCCTAAAGCAGCAGCGCCACAGGCAGCAACTTCAACGAAAGCGGTTCCGGTTTCGGTTAACGGTGGTGATGAAATCGTAGAAATGGACAGAATGCGTAAGCTGATCTCCGGTTATATGGTACAATCCAAACAAACTTCGGCACACGTACAGTCGTTTATCGAAGTGGATGTGACCAATATCGTAAAATGGAGAGATAAAGTTAAAAATGCTTTCGAAAAACGCGAAGGTGAAAAACTAACGTTTACGCCAATCTTTATGGAAGCAGTAGCAAAAGCGTTACGCGACTTCCCGGGAATGAATATTTCGGTAGATGGTGATTATATCATCAAAAAGAAAAATATTAACTTAGGTATGGCAGCAGCTTTACCAAATGGAAACCTTATTGTTCCGGTTATCAAAAATGCCGATCAGTTAAATCTGGTTGGAATGGCGAAAGCGGTAAACGATTTAGGAAACCGTGCAAAAGCGGGGAAATTGAAACCGGACGATACCCAAGGAGGTACCTATACGGTAACCAATGTTGGAACGTTCGGAAGTGTTTTCGGAACTCCGATTATCAACCAGCCGCAAGTAGGTATCTTAGCATTGGGAGCGATCCGAAAAGTGCCAGCGGTTATCGAAACTCCGGAAGGTGATTTTATCGGAATCCGTCAGAAAATGTTCTTATCGCACAGTTATGATCACCGAGTGGTAGATGGTGCGCTAGGAGGAAGCTTCGTAAAACGCGTTGCCGATTATCTGGAAGCATGGGATATCAACAGAGATATTTAATAAAAACGATTATACTAAAAAGCCCCGAAATTTATATTTCGGGGCTTTTTTTATTGTTGATAACGCAGGTTAGCCTTTTCCAATCGGCGTTTGATGGATCTTTCCAGTATTTTTGGAGCCAATACTTTTACATTTTCTCCAAAACCCAGTATTTCCCGTTCCAATTCAAAATTCAAAACAACATCTATACGAATGATTAGCCCTTTTTCGTCTTCACTAAGGATTTGCTGTGAAGTATGTAACGGCTTGGTCTTTACATACGGACTATTATAAGGGTCGAATTGTAAAATGACCCGATGGGCTCTGTCTTTCTGGGTTTTGGTTACGCCGATAGCGTCTTCAAAGTAGCGTTCGAAATCAATTCCTTCGTACGGAATATACAGTTCTTTGGATAAGGTATAAAAAGCCTCGATACGATCCAGTGCCAAGGTAACCAATGTCGTTCCTTTTTTGGGTTTCGTAATTAAAAACCATCGGTTTCGGTATTCTTTTAAAAGATACGGATGGTAGATGTCCTGTCGGGATTCTTTGGCTCTAAACGAACGGTATTCGATTAATAAGGGTGTCTGGTTTAGAATGGCCTGGTATATAGGTGTTAAATGTTCAATTCCTTTTAATTGAGCATTGCTCTCAAATTGGATGTAGTTTTTGGTTTTGTCAGACGATTTATAGAGGTTGTTCTCCAAACGTGCAATCATCCCACTCATTTCGTCAAAATAATTAAACCCGTTAAACTGTTTTAACAGCGCGACGATTTCTTTCATCTTTTCCATATCCGCATCATTAATCGGCGAGTTGGTAATGCTGAATTGTTCGTCTTCGTACGAATAATATTTCCGATCGGTAACTACAATCGGTGCGTTATAGCCTAAGCGATCACTGCGCATCATCTGAATGTCCCCCTGAATGGTTCTTTTACTGATACCGGTACTAATGCCTTCATATTCGTATAGTGCATCGGCCACTTTTTCGATCAGATCGTCCAGCGTCCATTTCCGGAATCGATTGCGTAAACAATTGTCTATGGTTTTATAGCGGATTAAAGCGAGTTTGTTTGTTGCCATTTTAATAGAAAAATTAGTGAGACGATCCAATAACGACCGAATTCCGTTGTGATGGGTGTGTAAAGATAGTACTTATTGCGCAATCTATTTGCGTAGTTTTTTATTTTCGATATATTTAAGTACTTTTTTTTAGGTTTTAATAGTTGAAAATAAGTTGTTTATAAAATAAGTTGTAAAAAATAATTTATTGCGTATTTGTGTTGCGTAGTTAGGTGGTCATCTTTGCAATGTCAGGATAACACAACAGTCCTGCTGTTAAAACGAAGTGTAACAACAAAAAGTAAAACGATGAAATTCAATTTATTAAAAAGAGAAAGTAAAAGAATCATCAATCATGAAGGAGCAGTGGCTTACGTAATGTCGCCTGAGGAAGAATTGTATACCGCAGTTGTTACAACCGGATTAAATGATTCTTTTTATGAGAAACAGGAAGAGCGATTGCAGCGAATTCAGAAATTAATGGCGAAATGCGATCCGGAATTTGTAGCGAAACTAGCCGCATATGCCCGAAATGAAATGAACTTGCGTTCCGTTCCGATGGTGTTGACGGTAGAATTGGCGAAAATGACATCCGGAAATGCAACGGTAAGCAAAGCGGTTGCCCATGTGGTGAAAAGAGCGGATGAGATTTCAGAATTGTTGGCCTATTATCAGTTGGCTAACAACCGAAAAGAAACCAAAAAATTAAGCCGACTTTCAAAGCAAATTCAAAAAGGTTTGGCAGTATCGTTTAACACGTTTGACGAGTATCAGTTTGCAAAATACAACCGGAAAACAGAAGTGACCTTAAAAGATGCTTTGTTTTTGGTACACCCGAAAGCAAAAGATAAAAACCAACAGGAGTTATTTGATAAAATAGTAAACAATACGTTGGCAACCCCATACACATGGGAAACGGAACTTTCGGTTTTGGGAACGGTAAAATTTGAAAATACAATGGCGCGGACTATGGCTTTTGGCTTAAAATGGGAAGAATTGATCGAAAGTCGTAAAGTAGGTTATATGGCCTTGATGCGAAACCTTCGGAATATACTCGAGGCAAAAGTATCGGCACAACATATCGCTATGGTTTGTGATTATCTGACCAATGAAAAAGCGATAGCCAATTCCAAACAATTACCCTTTCGGTTTTTGGCGGCCTATCGGGAAGTGAAACAAATCGATTCTCCGTTTACGTCCGGTATTTTGGAGGCTTTGGAAAAAGCGGTTACGATAAGTGCGCAAAATATTCGCGGGTTTGGTTACGATACGTCAGTTGTGATTGCTTGCGATGTTTCGGGATCCATGCAAAAACTGATTTCGGCACGAAGTAAAATATTGTTGTATGATATTGGATTGATGTTGGGAATGTTGTTGCAATCCCGTTGTAAAAATGTAATCAGCGGAATGTTTGGGGATACCTGGAAAGTGATCAACATGTCAAAAAGTGCCGTACTATCCAATGTGGAAGAATATTACCGAAGAGAAGGGGAAGTGGGTTATGCAACGAACGGACATTTGGTGTTGGAAGATTTGATTCGTAAAAACCAGCAGGTAGACAAGGTGATGTTTTTTACCGATGTCCAGATGTGGAACAGTACCATGATGTTTAACTCGTTTGCTGGTTCCTGGAAAAAGTACAAACGAATTGCGCCACAGGCAAAATTGTATTTGTTCGATTTGGCGGGATACGGTCAGCAACCGATAGATATACGAGAGAATGATGTGTATTTGTTGGCCGGTTGGTCTGATAAAATATTTGATCTTTTAGATGCTTTGGAAAACAAAGAAACAGCCTTGGATAAAATCAATGCCATTGGGTTGTAGGTGGTACTCCCGCGGTTAAGAACATCGCGGGAGTTATAAAAAGAAATAAAAAACAGGTGTCGTAAAAAAGAGTTACTTCGTGTTTTGAGTGTTCGGGACGCGGGTTCGAATCCCGCCATCGCTAAGATGTAGCTCAGTTGGTAGAGCAGGATATACGCTCTTTTTGTTGATTGCCCTGTTTAAAAATAAAAACAGAATGTCGTAGAAAAAAGGTACTTCGTCATCATTTAGGGGAGGAATAGCGAAGTTGTAAAAGCAGCAAGGTTATCCGGTTCGATTCCGGCAATGACAGCCCCGGTACTTTTTTCGAATGTTGCTTCTGTTTCGTAAGTTGTCGTAAACAAGTGTTACTTCGTTGGTTGATTAAATTGGGTTCGAGTCCCGAAAGTCATTTGTTGCTTGTCACGCTTATGCAAAGAGTGCCGTACTAAAGTGTTACTTCGTACAATTAACAGAACCGATCACTTTACAAATGTTGCCTCTTTACAATTAAAATGAATATACCGGTGTCGTAAAAAGGAGTTACTTCGATCAGGGCTCGGGTAGTGCAGGTTCGATTCCTGTTCTGTACCGTCAGTACAGATAGTATAATGGTAGTACGCCACGTACTCTTTTTGCCTGTTGCCCGGTTTTAATACAGTAGGAAAATGAAAACAATAATAGCAGAAAAATTAAAAGAAATAGAAGCGGCAAACGATATAAAAATAGTGTTTGCCTGCGAATCCGGAAGCCGTGCCTGGGGATTTCCTTCTCCGGATAGTGATTACGATGTGCGATTTGTCTATATACGTAATGTAAATGATTATTTATCGGTTAAAGAGGTAGATGGACATTTATCATTTCCGATAACGGACGAACTGGATGTGTATGGTTGGGATTTGAAAAAAGTATTGCAGCTCATGAATAAATCGAATACAACAATATTCGAATGGTTGCAATCACCGGAAGTCTATTGCGAAGAAAAAGGATTTCGTGAAACGTTATGGCAGTTGTCGCAAGGTTTTTTTAGTGAAAGGAGTAATGCGTTTCATTATTTGGGAATCGCTAAAAGTGCGCTGTTGACGATGGAGGAGAGCAACGAAATAAAAATCAAAAAGTTGTTTTACATCCTTCGCCCTTTATTGGCGGCCAAATGGTGTGTCGAAAAAGAAACGATAGCACCGATGACAATGGAAAAACTATTGACCGTATTGCCGGATGAGGCTAAAGTGAAAACAACAATATTGAAATTGATAAAACAAAAAGAAACCGCGAAAGAAGCCGATAAGGTTGTGGTGACCGAGGAACTCAGCGATTTTATAAAAACAACTTTTGAAAAAACAACAGAAGCCGTAAAATCGGTTGGAAAAAATATATTTGAAACCGAAAGTCTGGATGCTTTTTTTCAAACTATGCTAAAACGTTATGACAATACAGGAAATAAAAGAAAAAGGACTGTTACTGTTTGAGTGTGTCAGCGGTAGTAAAGCCTATGGTTTGGATACGCCGGAATCGGACACCGATCTGAAAGGTGTATTTTACCTTCCAAGAGAGCAGTTTTTCGGATTGCAGTATGTGGCGCAAGTTCAGAATGAAACCAACGATGAGGTGTATTATGAATTGGGTAGATTTGTTGAATTGCTTTTAAAAAACAATCCGAATATACTGGAATTATTAGCAACACCGGAAGATTGTATCTTGTTTAAGCATCCAATCATGGAACGATTCACTATGGAAATGTTTTTGTCAAAACAAACAAAAGATACTTTTGTAGGTTATGCGATGACACAAATCCGGAAGGCGAAAGGACTTAAAAAGAAAATAGTAAATCCTTTTCCCAAGGAAAAAAAGGAAGTACTGGATTTCTGTTTTGTTTTACAAAATTACGATGCGGTTCCGTTTCGGGATTGGATCGAAGTACGGGGGTATAAACAAGAACGTTGCGGGTTGGTAAAACTATCGCATGCAAAAGGAATGTATGCCTTGTTCTATGATCAAACCGGGACAAAAGCTTATAAAGGGGTACAAAAAAACAGTCATTCCAATGAGGTAAGTTTGTCATCGGTGGAAGAAGGTGAAGCGATAGAAGTGTATTTGTGTTTTAATGCCGAAAGTTATTCGTCCTATTGTAAGGATTATAATGCCTATTGGGAATGGGTTGAAAAACGCAATCAGGAGCGTTATGCTGTGAATGAAAGGCATCAGGGGGGATATGATTCCAAAAATATGATGCATACGATACGATTATTGGAAGTAGCCGATGAACTCATGGAAACCGGAAAACTCACTATCAGACGTAAAAACCGGGAAGCTTTGTTGGCTGTTAAAGCAGGAGAAAAAAGTTATGAAGAGCTGCTGTCACTAGCTGAAAATATACTGGAGTGTATTGAAGGTAAGTATAACGAAAGCGATTTAAATGATTTTCCCGATATCGAAAAAGCGGAAAAGCTTTTGATAGAAATGCGGGAAGAATTATACAATAGATAATGAAAACAAAAATTACAGGAACCGATTTAATAGCGGTTGGATATAAGGAAAATGCCATTTTAGGATTGGCATTAAAAATGGTAACGAAACAAAATGTTGGTCAGGATAAGATGGCGACCTTGGAGTTGTTGAAAAATATAAAAGAGCATCCGGAACGCTACTTGGACGATGCAATATGGGAAGAATTGGCAACAAAGTTAATTGAAGCGGCCAATGCGCCAATTGATGAAGCGATACCGTTGTTGGAAACCGGAAAAGAATACAAAGTATTCGGAGCCGAATATATTGAGGAAGGCGCTCAAAATCAGATGCGGGTGGCGATGCGGTTACCGGTTACGGTTGCCGGTGCTTTAATGCCCGATGCGCATCAGGGTTACGGATTGCCAATTGGCGGCGTATTGGCAACTAAAAATGCGATTATTCCATATGGTGTCGGAGTGGATATCGGTTGCCGAATGGCGTTGTCGATCTATGACATTCCGGAAATGCATTTCTATGAAAATCAAGCGAAATACAAAAGAGAGTTGATTGCCAATACAAAATTTGGCGCCGGACATGGATACCATGGGCAACATAAAACGCAACATGATATTCTCGACCGAGACGAGTTTAACCTGACGCCGTTTATTAAAAAGTTGCAGGATAAAGCCTGGTCGCAATTGGGAACATCCGGTGGAGGAAATCACTTTGTGGAATTCGGAATCATCGAATTTGAACAACGCGATGAGGTGTTGAATATCGATAAAGGACGATATGTCGCTTTGCTGACGCACTCCGGATCGAGGGGGATGGGGGCTACGATAGCCGGACATTATACGCAGCTGGCCAAAAAAATATGTAAGTTGCCGCAGGAAGCAGCCAATCTGGCGTATCTGAATATGGATTCGCAGGAAGGAATGGAATATTGGTTGGCGATGAATCTGGCCGGCGATTATGCTTCGGCTTGTCATCAGGTGATTCACGAAAAGATGCAAAAAGCGATTGGAGGAACACTTTTAGCAAAGGTGGAAAACCATCATAATTTTGCGTGGAAAGAAATCTGGAATGGTGAAGAGGTTATCGTTCATAGGAAAGGAGCTACGCCAGCCGGAAAAGGAGTGATGGGTATCATTCCGGGTTCGATGACAGCTCCTGGTTTTTTGGTGCGGGGAAAAGGAGAGTCGGAAGCGATTCATTCGGCTTCGCATGGTGCCGGAAGACAGATGAGTCGTACGCAGGCGGTGAAAACGATTACCAAAGCCGATATGCGTGAGGTGTTAAAAGAACACGGGGTAACGCTTGTCGGTGCCGGAAGAGACGAGGCACCAATGGCCTATAAAGATATCACTGTGGTGATGGAAGCACAACAAGAGCTGATTGATGTGGTGGCGAAATTTACACCGAAGTTGGTCCGAATGGCCGATGATGGTAGTCATGAAGATTAAAACAAAAGCCTCGGAATTTATTTTTCGGGGCTTTTTTATTGTTTTTATCCAGATTTCGATTCGGATAACAAAAGAACGTTGTGTAAAATAAGATTTGTTCCGGTAGGGATTGAAAAAAGACAGTGAATTATTGTAAAATTATATTTTATGTCAGATATTTCAGTAGTTTTACCGACCTATTTTAACTATTTATGAAAGCATTTTATTTACTTTTTTTATTGAGTGTTACGACTGTCTTTTCCCAAAAGACTAAAAAGAACGAGTTGTTGGTGCCGTATCGCGATGGGAATCTTTGGGGACTTTGCGATACTTTGGGTAAGGTGAAAGTAAAGCCTTTTACAACCGGTATGGTCGATTTTGTAACAACACCGCCGAACTTTAAAGGGCAATATATTATTAAGAAAAACGGAAAAATTTCGGTTATTGATCAACATAAGAGAGTGCTGTTAGCGGAAATGAATTTGGATTCGGTGAAAATGTACCCTTTTTCAAAGGATATTTATGCTTATAAAAATAATAAGATAGGATTGATCCGGAATTTTAAAATGCTTATCCCGGTTCAATATGATGAAATATCGCTTACGTCCAATCAAAGTTATGTGGTGGAAAAGGGTGGTAAGCAAGGGTTGATCAACTCAAAAGGAAAACTGATTATTCCCATTGCATATACGAGGATACGGGAGTCTTGGGGAGAAAATGAAAATAGTAACAAATTTCATTGGACAGCCGAAAATAAAAATAGCGATGGAGAGGAAAATGAAGTTGACTTTACCGACGGTATCGTTTTGGTTGACGAAACACCGGAATGGTACGGCCCGCCTGTTATCGGTATGAAAATACAGATAACGGAGGAGGAAGAAAATAGAAGTAAAAGTATAGGGGAAAAATACGGAGAGGTGGTTTCTTTTTCGATTAATAGGAATTCGGCCAGTATCGATATGTATATTGTGAAAATGAGCGACGGGTATGGTGTGTATAGCGTGGATCAGGATAAAATCATTTTGAAAAGTGACGCGAGTATTGAAGTTGGCGGGATGAATAATGGCTATACTATGTTTTTGATGCAAAAGAACGGTCAAATGGGATTGGTAGATGAAACCGGAAAGGTGTTACTGGATTATGAATATGATACTATCGAGAAGGAATGGATGGGAATTTGTATGCTTAAAAAGGATGATAAAAAAGGAATGTTTGTTTTAAATTCCATTTATAAACCCGTTAAACCAAAATATAAGGACATAAAAATCTTAGAAGCCATTCCGGTGAGTGAAAGTTGGCAGTTTGGTTTGTTTGAAGTAACAACGATGGCCGGTAAAAAGGGATTACTGGGTGAAAACGGAGTGGAATATTTTAAAAATTAACCAAAAAACCACGTGACGAAGACGAGTCAAAATGACCGGCTTCTATAGCGATAGTACCTAAAATAAAAGACTGGCAAAATTTATTTTGAGCCGGTCTTTTTTGTTATAATACTTTTGGTGTCATTCCAAAACCGTTATATTTGTAGCTATTCAAATCAATAAAATGGAACTTAAATTAAACAGACCTATTTGCTTTTTTGACCTTGAAACGACTGGAATTGATGTGGCAAAAGACCGAATAGTGGAAATATCGATATTTAAAGTATATCCCAACGGAAATAAAGAAAGTAAAACATGGCTGGTAAATCCGGAAATGCCCATACCACCGCATTCGACTGCGATTCATGGGATTTCGGATGAAAAAGTAGCCAATGAGCCTACTTTTAAACAGTTATCGACACAGATTCATAATATGATTAAAGATTCTGATCTGGCCGGTTTTAATTCCGATCGTTTTGATATTCCGTTGTTGGCGGAAGAATTGCTTCGCGCCGAAGTGGATTTTGATATGAAAAACAGAGTGTCGGTCGACGTACAAACGATTTTTCATAAAATGGAAGAGCGTACGTTAAGTGCGGCCTATAAATTCTATTGCGGTCAGACGTTGGACAATGCGCATAGTGCGGAAGCGGATACGATGGCAACATACGAAATTTTAAAAGCGCAGTTGGATCGTTATCCGGAATTGGAAAACGATATGAAAATCCTGTCGGAATTTACAACCCGTAAAAAGTCCGTGGATTTTGCCGGTTTTATCGCATTAAATGCAGAAGGACAGGAGATCTTTACTTTCGGAAAACACAAAGGGGTTCTGGTCGATGAGGTATTTGATAAAGAACCGGGTTATTTTGGCTGGATTCAAAATGCCGACTTCCCGTTGTATACCAAAAAAGTACTGACCGGGATCAAATTGAGAAAACTCAATAATAAATTAAGTTAAACCTACGCAGCGTTACTTATGAAGATTATCTGTATTGGCAGAAATTATACCGAGCATATCGCAGAATTGCAGAATGAACGCCCGGACGAACCGGTGATTTTCCTAAAACCGGATACTGCCATTTTACCCAAACAATTCCCGTTTGTCATCCCTGAATTTTCAGATGATGTACACCATGAAGTAGAAATCCTGGTTAAAATCAATAAAGTAGGGAAGTATATCGAACCGAAATTCGCACATAAATATTATGACGAAATCGGACTGGGAATCGATTTTACGGCACGTGATGTGCAATCCCGACTAAAAGAAAAAGGACTGCCGTGGGAAAAAGCCAAAGCTTACGACGGCTCGGCGGTTATCGGTGATTTTTTGCCAAAAACCGAATTTAATTCATTGGAAAATATTACATTTGAATTAACCAGTAACGGTCAGACGGTACAAAAAGGGAATACCAGTCATATGCTGTGGAAAATAGATGAATTGATTGCCTATGTCTCCCAATATTTTACGCTGAAAACCGGTGATGTCATTTTTACAGGTACCCCGGCAGGTGTGGCCAAAGTGAATACCGACGACGTACTGGAAGGATTTATAGAAGGAAAACAATTGTTTAGAATACAGGTAAAATAATGGCAATACATTATAACTTATCTAAAGTTTACGAGATTTCGGATAATGATGCTGAATTCGCACAACAGATTATTCATCTGTTTGTGACGGAAATTCCAAATGAAATACGGCTTATAAAAGAAGGAATCGAAGAAAAAGACTTTGACAAAACATACAGTGCCTCCCACAAAATAAAGCCAACGCTGGATTTGATGGGGATGGATCTGGCTTACGATGAAAACCTTCATATTATGGAGTGGACCAAATCGCAGGGGAAAAAGAAGGAAATAAAAGAAGTGTTCAAAAGCTTGAAAGAGCATGTGGATAATACTTTAAAAGAAATTAAAAAAGACTATAATTTATAGGCATCGCCCGGAAAAAGGCAAACCATTTCATATTGGTTTGCCTTTGTTCTTTTACTACAAAAAAAATGAAAGCCAGCATTATTACTATCGGAGACGAAATCCTTATCGGTCAGATTGTGGATACCAATTCGTCCTTTATTGCCAAAACATTGGAAAAAATCGGAATCAAAGTGCACGAAATGCAATCGGTTTCCGACGATCGACAGCATATTTTGGATACGCTTTCGGAACAGGAAAATAAAGTCGATGTGGTGATCATTACCGGTGGTCTAGGGCCGACGAAAGATGATATTACCAAAAAGACACTTTGCGACTATTTCGACGACGAACTCGTGGTGAATGAATCGGTGTTGGTTCATGTGGTGGATATCATCGAAAAGGCGTTTAACCGACCAGCGTCGCAGATCAATAAAGATCAGGCGTTGGTGCCGTCCAGAAGTACCGTACTTTTTAATAAAGTGGGTACCGCACCGGGAATGTGGATGGAACGCAACGGGACGGTGTTTGTATCGCTACCGGGCGTTCCGTATGAAATGAAATATCTGATGGAAAACGAAGTGATTCCAAGATTGATCAGCCGTTTCGATCGCCCGTATATCGTTCATAAAACCATTCTGACCTATGGTGTTGGGGAAAGTCTTCTGGCGGAACGAATTGAGAACTGGGAAAATGCGCTTCCGGAATTTATCAAACTGGCCTATCTTCCAAGTCCGGGACGGGTGCGTTTGCGCCTTTCGGCTATGGGTATCGATGAGTTTGTATTGCATCGTGAAATTAAAATTCAGATCGAAAAACTAGAGATTATCATCAAAAATGATATTGTCGGTTATGATGATGAAGAGACATTGGAAGTGATGTTGGGTCAAGTCTTAACAGAAAAAAAATTAACCATTGGAACAGCCGAAAGTTGTACCGGTGGTCAAATAGCCGCAACGATAACGTCGGTTCCGGGGTCATCGGCCTATTTTAAAGGAAGTATTGTGAGTTATGCCACCGAAACCAAAATCAATCTGTTGGGCGTGCCAGTGGAAGTCATCGAAAAACACTCGGTGGTGAGTGCTGAAGTAGCCGAAGAAATGGTATCACGTGTGCAAAAAATACTACAGGTGGATTATGCAATTGCAACTACGGGAAATGCCGGTCCGGCCAAAGGAGATGCCGATGCCGAAGTGGGTACGGTCTTTATCGCGATCGCTACTCCTGAAGGTGTTTATAGTGAAGAATTTAACTTTGGTCAACCGCGCGAAAAGGTTATAGATAGGGCGGTGAACAAAGCTTTAGAAAAAATTTATAAAGAAATTTTAAAAAACTAATCAAAATAGTTTGTGAAATAGGTTTCTTTTTTGTTACTTTGCACCCTGATTTTGAATAACGAATATAAAGATAAGTATAATGTCAAGAGTTTGTGAACTTACAGGTAAGAGAGCGATGGTAGGAAACAATGTTTCTCACGCTATGAATAAAACCAAAAGAAAATTTAGCGTTAACTTAGTTAAGAAACGTTTCTACATTCCTGAAGAAGACAGATGGGTTACTTTACGAGTATCTACTGCTGCTTTAAAAACAATTAATAAAAATGGTATTGCTGCGGTTTTGAAACAAGCTAAAGCTAACGGATTTGTAAAATAATCCCACCTAAATAATATAGATCAAGATGGCAAAGAAAGGTAATAGAATTCAGGTAATTTTAGAATGTACTGAGCATAAGACTTCTGGTGTTCCAGGAACTTCAAGATACATTACTACTAAAAACAAAAAAAATACTCCAGACAGATTAGAGATTAAAAAGTTCAATCCAATTTTGAAGCGAGTAACTGTTCATAAAGAAATTAAATAATCGTAAGTCATGGCAAAGAAAACCGTAGCAACTTTACAAACAGCTTCAAAAAGATTAACTAAGGCTATCAAGATGGTAAAATCACCTAAAACAGGTGCTTATACTTTCGTTGAGTCTGTAATGTCTCCTGAAGAAGTGGATGAATTCTTAAAAAAGAAATAATTCCCGTATACAATTTATAGAAAAGCTACTTTCGTATGGAAGTAGCTTTTTTATTTTTATATTTGTCGTAAGAATTGTAAGCGGATCGTTTTTGTGAAACGGTCAAGCCTGCGTTTCGAAATCGTAATTTAATTGTAAATAACCGAATGAATTTTTTTAAAAAAATATTTTCATCAGAGAAAAAAGAAACCCTGGATAAAGGACTCGAGAAAACGAAAACCTCGTTCTTTTCCAAGCTGACCAAAGCTGTAGCCGGAAAATCAAAAGTGGATGATGAGGTTTTGGACAACCTGGAGGAAATTCTGGTTTCGTCTGATGTGGGAGTGAATACAACGCTAAAGATCATCGAAAGAATCGAAGCCCGTGTATCGCGCGACAAATACCTTGGTACGGACGAATTAAACGGAATCCTACGCGAAGAAATCGCCGGATTGTTATCGGAAACCAATTCCGGGGACGCCAGTGAATTCGAAATCCCGGCCAATAAAAAACCATATGTGATTATGGTGGTAGGTGTAAATGGCGTGGGAAAAACAACGACTATTGGTAAACTGGCGTATCAGTTTAAAAAAGCCGGACATAAAGTGGTATTGGGTGCAGCGGATACCTTCCGTGCGGCTGCTATTGATCAGCTTCAAATCTGGGCCGACCGTGTAGGGGTGCCTATCGTACGGCAACAAATGGGAAGTGACCCGGCATCGGTAGCTTTTGATACCTTACAATCGGCCGTTTCTCAAGGGGCAGATGTAGTGATCATCGATACGGCGGGTCGTTTGCACAATAAAGTCGGTTTGATGAATGAGCTGACAAAAGTAAAACGCGTGATGCAGAAAGTACAGGACGATGCACCACACGATGTATTATTGGTGTTGGATGGATCGACCGGACAAAATGCATTTGAACAAGCCAAACAATTTACAGCAGCCACAGAAGTTTCCTGTTTGGCAGTAACCAAACTCGACGGTACGGCTAAAGGTGGTGTAGTGATTGGAATTTCCGACCAGTTTCAGATTCCGGTAAAATATATCGGAGTAGGAGAAGGCATCGAAGATCTTCAGGTCTTCAATAAATTTGAATTTGTAGATTCATTTTTCAAATAAAAGCTAATGAACAACGTAATCGCTTTTTTTAAAAACCTGTCACCGCTAAAAATGGTGATCATAAGTGTTGTGTTAGGAATTCTGGCGATCTTTCTGGAAAAGCCGTTTCCCGGTATTTTTCTGGCATTGCGATTAACAAGTTTTGTATTGCTGATCGTGGCAATTATCAGATACTTCAATAAAAAATAAAAATAAAGGCGTTATTCATATAACGCCTTTATTTTTTGCCAGAGTACTTCGTCAAAATCCGATAGCGCCATATTACTACCATCGGCGGCATCGCCCATGCGGATGATCACCATTTTCTTACTCGGAATAATATAGATTTTCTGATCATTCTTACCTAAGGCCATATACATATCCGAAGGCGCCGAAGGGATGATACTGCCGGAAAATTGATACTGCGTTTGCGGTAAGTGATAACTCGTTTTTCCATTTAACCACCATAAATAACCGTAAGCCAGATTGATATTTTGAGACGTATTCGTCGCTTCGTTCCAATAGCTTTCGTTTAGAATCTGCTGGTTGTCCCATTTTCCTTTGTTAAGGATCAATAAACCAAAACGCGCCATACTTCTGGAATTGCTTGAAAATACACTTAAACCGTCGGAAGTATTCGTCCAAATACCGTTCATCCCAATTTTATCCCGTAGCCGACTGTTAAAATAATTTGAGAATGATGTTTGTGCCACGGTAGCGACTACGTCCTGAAGTTTGACATATACATTATCGTACGCCCAACGCGAACCGGCATCGGCGAGATAGGTCAAACAAGCGGGGGTCACACAATCGCCGTTACTTGCGTCGTCCAATCCGGAAGTCATCGTTAGCAAATGTTTGCAGTTGATCAGATTTTCCTTAGCTAGGGGCGCACTCGTCCAGCCGTTACCGAGATAATCAGACACTTTATTGTTGATGTTGAGCAAACCTTCCTGTTGTGCAATTCCCGTCATAGTCGAAGTTAAAGTCTTTCCGGCACTGGCCCAATACCAGTAACTGTTTGCGGTATGTCCGTTAAAGTAGTTTTCTATAACGATTCTTCCATTTACCAGTACGATAAAGGACTTGCTGTGTTTTTGTTCCAGATAATCCAATAGGGGTTGCACCGCATCGGTATGCCATCCCAAATCGGAAATACTGCGTGTTTCCCAGATGGTACTCCCGGAACTGACCGGTGGAAAATACATACTTTCCGTAGGTGTCACAGGTGTGGAGCCGTTGGACGTGTCGCTTTCGGAACTGCAACTGGTTATGGCAAAAAGGGTTATCGCCGAGAGGAGTATTCGTTTCATAAGGGATGGTTTTCTATTTGGACTATGCGTTTGTTAAATGGTTTAAAGCTACTGGTTTTTTTGTTCTAAAGTTTCGTTTGTGCCGTTTTAAAAGGTAAATTTGTAAAAATGTTTGTGCCATGAAAAAAATAATTGCGATAGTACTGTTTAGCCTTACTTTTACGGCTTGTCATAAAAAAATTGATGATGCGGCGTTAGCCAAGATCAATGGATATTGGGAAATTGAAAAGGCCATTATGCCCGATGGAAGCAGTAAAGAGTATTCGATCAATCCGACTATCGATTATTTTGAAATCAAAAACAACAAAGGATTCCGTAAAAAGGTAATGCCACAATTGGATGGAACTTATTTGGTGAGTGAATTGGACGAAAAAGTTGCGGTGATCAAACAAGACGACCACGTTTACCTAAAGTATACTACGGCTTACGCCAAATGGAAGGAAGAATTGGTAAAAGTAACCGACGAGGAATTGGTGTTAAAAAACGAGCACGATATGGAATATCATTACAAAAAAGCGACTTCATTTTCTATAAAATAACAGCATGGCGAAACGATTTAATGAAGAATCTCCGATATCCGACGTACTAAAACAGTTTATCCAGGACCATAAATTACAGGCTGGAATGGACAAGATCGACGTTCGCGATGCCTGGAAAAACCTGATGGGGAATGGCGTAAATAATTATACGACCGAGATCATGCTAAAAGGGACTACGCTTTATGTAGCTTTGTCTTCTGCGGTATTACGCGAAGAATTAAGCTACGGTAAAGAAAAAATTGTTAAGATGATCAACGAAGAGCTGCGACGTGATTTGGTGAAAGATATAGTGTTGCGGTAGTTTTTTTGACTTTTGAAAGTAAGCTATTGACCACTACATATTGGGATGAAATTTCTAAATTAGGCGTAGAGCGAATTCTGTTTTATTTTAAAATTGATAATGATGGCAACAACAATTAAAATAACTCCAGTTGTAAAAGGTAAAGAATCTAAAAAATTTAATGCAGTTATATCTGAAAGTAAAACAAATAAAATTTCGGAAACAAAAAAAGCTAAAATGTTTGCTTTAGTGGGTAAAGTGATGACCAAAAAAGTGTAACCAATGGAATTGTCTGATTTTACAAAAACTGATGCGATTGGACTAAAAAAACATAAAACAAAAAAAGCAGGACAATTGTCCTGCTTTTCCACTTTTTAAAAATGCTATACCGTTTCGGGAACGACAATATCGGTGTTGTGATACACTTTTACGCCGCCTTTCCAGGTTTCCAAAACCGGAACCTTACGCAGTTCTTTATAGTACGTTTTCATCGTTAACGGATCCTGTTCCAGAATCACGAAATCGGCGAAATGACCATCCTGTAACGAACCGGTCCACTGCTCGGCATGACATTGCCACGCCGCGTCATAGGTTACCGATAGCAAAGCCTGTTCCGGAGTAAGACATTCTTTTTCGTTTAATACTTTATTCGGATAATCGTCCGGTGCGGCTTCCATCATACGGGTAATCGCTTGTTCCATCATCCGTAATGGCCCGATCGGACTTACGGAATAATCGGTATGTAGCGAAATACGTAATCCGGCATCAAGCGACGAACGACACAAATCCAGTTTTTCTACTTTTTCTTCAAAAATAGCTTCTTTAAACGGATAACCGTAATAGCCCACATGGCCGATTAGGAAACTCGGTACGATACCAAGATCTTTCATTTGCTGGATCTGCGATGGTTCCAAAATAGAACAATGTTCAATACGATGACGACGGTCGGCTACTTTTTTTGCTTTAAAGGCAGCATCGTATACTTCGATCGCAAATTTTACGGCCATATCCCCATTGGCATGGATCATTAATGGCCATTCTTTTTCAGCTACAACCGTTTTTACGATGTCCAGATACGTTTGTGTTGGCTGGTCCGGATGTGGATGATCCTTGTCCTCCGGGAAATTAAATACCCCAAGATTATCGGCCGGATAGCAACAATAAGGCTCCGATTGGTAGCCGGTTAATCCCTGATTCGAACCGTCGGAAATGATTTTAACACTACCCGAATACAAGTCCTTGTACTCTTTTATCGGCGCAAAAGTCGGTAGTTTTTTCGCATCGTCCAGTGTTAAACAGGTTTGTGCGACACCAATACGGACTTTCTTTTGATGGAAATCCAGATATAATTTTAAAATCAGTTCCTGTACGGATGTCATTCCGGCATCATACATAAACGTAACGCCACGTTGAACAGCCGTATCAAACAATTCCCCTAAATGTTTAAACGAACCGAGTGCAAAATCAGCAACTTGACGTATCGGCATACATTTTAAAGCCGGCCCGATTTGTTCGGTTTCCTGCAATTGTCCGTTTGTGGTTTGCTGATAATTTTCGAAGGTTTTATATTGATCACGTATACTTTTATTCAGATCGAAAATAATACGAAGTGTCAATGAGTTTACATACGCTGTGTGCATGGAAGCACTCATGATAAACACTGGATAATCCGGTACGATGGCATCCAAAAATTGATAATCGAATGTAACCAATTGGTTTAATAATCTTCGCGAATGACTTTTCTCAAATGGCATAAAGGCCGGATCAAGATTACAACCTAAAATCCAATAGTTATTATTGTTAAGGTTCTCTTTGTTTTTAGGATCGTTTTGATAGTCATCAAGTTGTTTCTGAAGCCATGCAGTATTGTAACCTTTCTTTAGATCCTGCTCATCATACGGACTCAAATCCAGCCAGCTACCCAATATGGCAGAAGGAACGAGATGAACGTGTGGTTCGATCAGTCCTGGAAGTAAGGTGTGACCCTTGTCCAGTTTTCGGGTTTTAAAAAGATGTCCTGTTTTGATCATGGCTTCTGTTACGTGTAACATCGAACCGGAAGCAACGACTTTCCCTTTGTGAAATCCGATGGCTTCTACCGTATCCATTTTTCCATCTACCAAAGGACGAATGGTACCGCCGTGAAACAATACTGATTCTTCCGTATGATCGGTAAAGGGGGTTTTGTGCTCCGACAATTTTGTGATAATCTCCGAAGAGGAAAGTTCTTTTTCCAGAATCTTTAAAACCGGATTGTTACAACCGCAATGGGTACAACCGTGGTGAATGTGATCGTGATCGTGCATACTATTGAGATTTAGGGATTATCGTGATGTTATTTGTCGGTATTGATGTTACTCTGAATCGACCAAGCAAAGTCTAATAATGTCTGATTACGAAAACGGCTCATGTCTTTCATGTCGATGTATTGATCAGCAGTATAAACAGTTCCTGTAACTGATGCCAGAGCGTGACAGCTCATACAGTTGGTTTGTACACCATATTGGTAATTTGGATTTAACTGGTTGTTGCTACCGGTAAATACATTAGGACCAAAAGAGCCTTCCAGATACGGGTTAAACGAGATAATACTGCGTACCCCTTTGTTGGTTCCACCGGTAATTGGCTGGTTTGGCCATACCATCGCGTAGGAAGTCGACACGGCATAGTTGGCTGCCGCTCCTTTGATGATGCTTGGACGTAGTTTCGCATTGAAAGCCGAACTTGGGAAAAACGGATTGTCGCGGTTGTAGCTCCAGAAATAAGTCTGCCAGGTCCAGTTACTGATTTCTTTTGTTCCAACGTGCATGGCTACCAATAAGATATAATCGCCGGCTTTGTATTTGCGTTTGTTGTTTTTCTGGTTGGTGTTCAGATAGGCAGCCATTCTCGCATCGACCTGATCGTTGATAAATTCGTTTAGGTTACAACTGGCCGCTGCAATTTGAGCCGGTGTCGGATTGGAACCGGTAACCGGTACAATGGTTTTGTTTTTATCCTGTTTGTTGTTGGTGTCTACATAAACATAGGTTTGCCAGTCTTTATAGCCAAATGCCTTAGCGGGTTTAGGATCGCCTGGCCATACTGGTACGCGGATAAAACCGTTCGCATCAACACCTCCGGCAAAATAGGTCGGTTTGGTAGTAATACCGGCCGATGGGAATGGAGGAATGTTACCAATCCCGTCTTTAACGTTGTATTTGTCGAGTGTCGACTGATTGAAAATAAGATTTTGTGTCGAATAACAGGCTGCTGCCGGATTGTAGGAAACGGTCTCGAAAACATTGGAAACTGTATCAAGTACTGCATTTCGGTTACCAAATAACTGTCCGTGGATCAACTGTTTTGGTACTTCCAGTGCGCTACGTTCTTTTTTAATCTGAAAGCATCCGCCTTCTTTATTTCCGTCGGCTGCCATTTGTGCCAGTTCTTTTACGCTCATCCAGGTTTCAAATACCAATAGCGAATCACCATTAAAAACCTGTCCGGATTTAGCGGTCAAACCAGCCCAGATTCCCCAGGCGTGTTGGGCAATACTAGCCGAATCCTGTTTGTTTAACCAACCATAAATGGTCGTGGAATCTTGTGGGAATTTGAAACCGGGAAGGTTTAAGTCGTCCGGAAATTCCTGTGGCTTAATAATAGGAGCCGCACCTAATAATCCGGCGTCCGGCGTGGTGTTCTTCTTGCAAGAAATGGCCAGACTGGTAGCCGTCAAAGCAACCAGAATACCAAATGAGATGGTCTTAAGGGGGAGTAGTCGTTTCATATTTGTTTTAGATTTGGTTTGAATTTCTATGCTGTTTTTGTTTGGTTACCTTATACAAGATTAGTGCTGAATTGCAATTTTTTATGGCTATTAAATTTGCAATTTGTGTTAAATTGGATTTATCTGTAAGGCGTTTTGTAAAGTTAGTGGCTTGGTAAAACCTATAATAGCGTATAATTACGCGTTTTTAAAACCGGATAGAAATACCGAAAAAGGAATGGAACGGGTACAAAAAAAGCCGTTCCAAACGGAACGGCTTTTCGAAAACAATATATATTTATTAGAATTCTTCTCTTCCTGCAAAGTGGAAAGCGCTCTCAATAGCAGCATTCTCATCACTGTCAGATCCGTGAACAGCATTCTCTCCGATTGAAGTAGCATATCTTTTACGGATAGTTCCTTCTGCAGCATCAGCAGGATTTGTAGCTCCGATTAAAGTACGGAAAGCTTCAACAGCGTTATCTTTTTCAAGGATAGCAGCTACGATAGGACCTCTTGACATGAATTCTACTAATTCTCCGTAGAAAGGTCTTTCACTGTGAACAGCGTAGAATTTCTGAGCATCCGCTACTGTTAATTGTGTTAATTTCATTGATACGATTCTGAAACCAGCTTCAGTAATCATGTTAATAATCCCTCCGATGTGTCCTTTTTCAACAGCATCTGGCTTAATCATAGTGAATGTTCTATTCGTTGCCATCTTGTTTTGTTTAAATTTTTCGCAAAAATAGTATTTTTAAGCTAAATAATGCGCTATCTTTTTTATTGAAATTTCGTTTGTAGCGAATAATTGTAATTTCTTTATACAATCAATACCGGAAAATCCTGCTCCAGCGGCTTTAATTCGCGGTATAATTCGGTTAGTAAATGAGAACCGTGTTCCAGATAAAATTCCGAAAAATTAGTTGTCCGTTCCTGAAGACTGAGGTTGGGAAACAATTCGTTTTGTAGTGCCGTGATGCGACTCAGTTGCTCCTGATGGTTGCGTTTTTCGGCTTTTAACAATCGTTTTTCAAGGTTTTCCAATCCTTTTAGTTGTTTCTTTTCCTGAGCGGCTACGGCACCAATAAATGAAGCGTCTGTTTTGGCTGCCATTTCCCGTAATTTGGAAAATTGCTGTTCCAAATGTGCTTTTTGTTCCGAAAAATCAAGCGTAAAAGTGGATAGGGATTTGGTTTTGGCATCGATCAGGGCGTGTTGCTTTTGAAATAAATCGGCCCAACGTAGTCCCAATTGGTCTGCTTTGTGCGCTTGTTTGGGTGTCGCAAGGACTGCCGAATTTCGCAATACCAACATTGGGAAAGGAACGTTGGAAGCTTCAAAAAAGGATTTTAATTCCAACCAGTATGCCAATTCACCACCACCGCCAATATAGGCCAGATTGGGTAAAATCACTTCCTGATACAGTGGACGCATGATTACATTCGGACTGAATTTTTCGGGACAACGCTCCAGTTCGTCCAGAATTTCTTCGGTTGTAAACCGTCGTGAAGTTCCGTTTACGATATAGCCTCCATTTTCGAAAACGATACGTTCCCGCAATCCGTCTTCAATATAAAAAAGGTTAATTTCTCTTGGATTAACCTGAATATTGTAGGTTTTTAATAAAGCAGCCGTTTCTGTTACTTTTTCAAAAGCGATTTGTTCGAGTAATTCCCGTTTTACATACGGAATGAATTCGCGTTTTAAGGCTTCAGAATCACCGTCGATAATTACCAATCCCTGTTCTTGAAACAATTCATTGGCCAGAAAACGGGTCGCATCGGCCAGATTGGTATGTTTTAAATAGGCATTTTTAAATAACTCCCGTAAATATTCGGCGTTGGTACCAATGCCAAGTTCTTTCGAAAAGACATCAAAAACACTATCCAGACCTTCGGTCGAAAGCCGGCCTACCGGACCGGAACTGTCGCGGTTCCACTTTATTTTTTTATTTCTGAAATTAAAATAATTGATTTCTTCAAAGTCGTGGTCTTCCGTAGCCATCCAATATACGGGTACAAAATGACGCGTCGGATAGGCCGTTTTTAATTCTTTTGCCAAATTGATTGCCGATACAATTTTGTATAAAAAGTATAAAGGTCCCGTAAAAAGGTTTAATTGGTGACCAGTGGTTACGGTAAAGGTGTTTTCGTCTTTTAAAAGGGCGATATTCTGAAGTGTCGCTTCCGAAGCGGCGGTCGATGCATATTGCTTTTCCAAAACTGTCGCCAGTGTATTTCTATGCGCCGTACTAAAATGGGCGGCTTTTTCGTCAATTTGACTTCCGAAATTTTCTAAGCTGGGAAAACGATGGTATAAGGACTGTGTTTCTGTTTTTTTATCTAAATAATCGACAATTAACCGGGAAAAATAATTGGATTCTTGATAGCTGATACAGTCAGTAGGCATAATAGGATATAATTATATAAGTATGTTTTTTTTGAAAAATAAAGGTAGATATAATCGCATTCGAATCTCCCAAGTTATTGTTAATTTTTTAAAGTACGAATCGATAGCAGCTTTGATGACGCTTGGTTGTACATAATTGGAGGATAAAATCAGGTTGTATATTTTTAAAAATGAGTATGTTGTGATTTATTGTTGAAAAATAATCTGAAATATTAGGAAATGTCAAAAACATTTTACAAACTTTGCAATGTGAAAAATTAATAACCTTTTAAAAACGAAGAAAAATGTTTGTATTACAATCATCTGCTATCAGTCTGACACCAAAATGTGGTGTAGCTGTTCTTCGTGGTTTTGTTTTATCCTAGAAAAAAAACTTTCCAAGATAGCAAAGCCCGAAGACATCAAGTTTCGGGCTTTTTTGTATACTTTTTACTTTAAAGTTCCCGGTTTAGCACTTTTAATTTATCCGAATACGGGTAAAATGTTTCGCAAAACAAATCAGCATTCCGTTTGGATTACTGAGCACATTGTTTTGCGTTCCAAAAAAAAAATCAAAGAATCAAACAATGGGAAATAAATTATCCGGGAAAGACCTGATCAAATTGGGCTTTCCTAAAAATAACAGCATCAATATTGCCTTGGGGCAAATCAACAGATATAGAAAAAGAGAGAAAAAAGAAGGCATTTTAACGGAAGCAAAAGAAGTATTGCTGTTTCCGGAAAAATTTAAAAATCACGGTACCTGGGGAAAAGTGGCCGAAGGGTTGATCAACCCAGTACAGGTGCGAATGCAACAACTCAATACCACCCGTGCGCCCTTTTCAATTTTTGGCGAAAATGAAATCGATCAACAGGCAAAGTTTCAGTTATACGATGCGCTAAAATTGCCAATCGCAGTAGCGGGAGCTTTGATGCCGGATGCGCATTCCGGTTATGGCTTGCCAATTGGCGGTGTGCTGGCGACCGAAAATGCGGTGATTCCGTATGGCGTTGGTGTCGACATCGGTTGTCGGATGAGTTTGTCGATTTTCGATGTACCGGCTTCTTTTCTAAAAGGAAGGAGCGAGCAATTGGAAGCCATCTTAGCCGAACATACCAAATTCGGAATGTATGAAACGCATCAGATCAAAGCCGATCATGAAATTTTCTACCGATCGGAATTTCGGGATATTCCCTTTGTAAAAGGCTTACTGGATAAGGCGTATAAGCAATTGGGAACGTCCGGTGGCGGGAATCATTTTGTGGAATTTGGAATTGTGAAAATCGAGGCGCCCTTACCGGAATGGAAGCTTGTGCCCGGCGAATATGTTGCGGTGTTATCGCATAGCGGATCCCGTGGATTGGGTGCCAATATCGCCAAACAGTATACCTATCTGGCTACGAAACAATGTCCGTTGCCTAAAAATGTACAACAATTGGCCTGGCTGGATCTGAATACGCACGACGGTCAGGAATATTGGATGGCGATGAATCTTGCCGGCGATTATGCCAAAGCCTGTCATGAGGATATTCACCGACGGATTGCAAAAATACTGGGAAAAAGGGTAGTGGTGACCATTGAGAACCATCACAATTTTGCGTGGAAAGAAATGCACAACGGAAAGGAATGTATTGTACATCGCAAAGGGGCGACTCCGGCGGCGGAAGGACAATTGGGAATTATTCCCGGTTCGATGACGGCTCCGGGTTATATCGTGATGGGAAAAGGAAATCCGGCAAGCCTTAATTCGGCGTCACATGGTGCTGGAAGGGTGTTTTCGAGAGCCAAATGTAAATCGATGTTTACGCAAAGTGACATCAAAAAAGAATTAAAAAAGCACGACGTAAGCCTGATTGGTGGCAATATTGATGAAGCGCCAATGGCCTATAAGGACATCACCAAAGTGATGGGTAACCAACAGGAATTGGTGACCGTTTTGGGAACGTTTACGCCTAAGATCGTGCGAATGGATAAATAATAACAGCTATGAAACGATTTCAAGACGAAAATAAAAGAGCCAGTCATTTTTCCAATGAGATTTTGGTGAAATGTCCAAAATGCGGAACAAAAGCAACAGTCAAAAGGACGTTTTCTGAAAAAGATAATTATGGGATATTCTCAAATCGGATTTTACAATGTCCGGGTTGTTATCTCCGTCAGGAAAATAACATGATCAAATACAGAGCAACGGTCAATCAGTATTGTTGTAACAATGTAGAAAAAGTAAAATACGAATCACAACTTTTGAATGAGAAGCCGCAAAAAATAAAGATAAAGTGCAGGAGTTGCAACCAGATAAAAGAATTTGTGCCGAAAATAGAAGAAGTATATATGTGTTTTAAAACGGATGAAAATAATGTCCGGGAGTGGTGTTTTGATGCCGAATTGTGGTTTCAGAAAACGGTGCGAGGAAATGTATTCTGGGCATATAATGAAGCACATATTGATTATTTGGAGGGCTATATCGCAGCCGGTTTACGGGAACGAAACAGTCAGTGTAATGGTGGTAAAACAATGGTCGCCAGTCTTCCGAAGTTTGTAAAAGATGCCCGTAACAGGGATAAGCTATTAAAGGTGATTACAGAATGGAAAAAATCATACAGATAACATCCGGCAGAGGTCCGGAAGAATGCACCTGGGTTGTGGCTCAGGTGCTTAAAAAAATAATGGAAGAAGCGCGATCCGAAGGATTGGAAGTACAGATTGTACAGCGGGAACCGGGACAGGAAAACGGAACGGTGACTACGGCAACGCTTGTTATTAAAGGTGATGAAAGTGCTGCTTTTGTGGATTCCTGGATTGGAACGATACAGTGGATTGGAACCAGTCAGTTTCGCAAAATGCACAAACGGAAAAACTGGTTTATCGGAATTTTTGAAATAGAACAATCTGCCGTACCGGAAATTTCGTATGTAGATATAAAGTATCAGGCGATGCGAAGTTCCGGAGCCGGTGGACAAAATGTGAATAAAGTCAGCTCGGCCGTTCGTGCGACACATCTTCCAACAGGAATCAGCGTGGTTTCGATGGATAGTCGTTCGCAACATCAGAATAAAAAAATAGCCACCGAACGGCTTGTCCGGAAATTGGAAGAAACATCGTTGGAAGTATTAAAAAAGGAGGTCGATAAAAAATGGGAAAACCAACTCAATATTGTCAGAGGGAATCCCAAACGCGTGTTCTCAGGAACCGATTTTAAAAAACAAAAAGTGGAGAAAAATTATAAATCCACGCGACAACAACTAAAGAATAACTTGAAAAATTACATCGAATGAAAACAGATAAATTAGATAAGTTTTTGTTTCAGGCTATGGATGCCTATCCTTCTTATCTGGAAGAAACCGTGGAATCGTTGGGCTACGCTTTGTCGTATGATGCCAAAAATACCATGGCACTTTGCCTGTTAGGAAGGTTGCATGCCGAACAACTATACGATTATGAAGGAGCGAAAGTTTATTTTGAACAGGCATTGGCCGAAAATCTGCATGCTTTGGAAGTATATCCGTATTTTATCGATACGCTGTTGCAGAATGAAGATTTTGATCAGGCCGAAAAGTTAATCGATTTTGCCCTAACGATTAAAGGGGGGAACAAAGCCGAAATCCTTTTAAAAAGGGTGAGCCTTTTGGAGCGCAAAAGGGCCTTTTCCGATGCGAAAGAAGTCTTGAAAGAGGTGAAATTAAACGCTTACAATTCGGATTTACACTATTACATCTCAGATACGGAAAAACGGTTAAAAGAAAAAATAGAACTGTCTGAGGGTAAAAAGGACAAAAAAGCGAAAACAAAAAAGAAGAAAAAGTAATTGTAAAAAAGCTCCCGTAATGGGAGCTTTTTTTATGGTTTCCGGTAGGAATTTATTTTAGCGTACAGTCAAAACTAACCGCTACGTTTTTTGAGACTTTTTTGCTAACCACACTTGGGATGTCAATGCCAAAATCGTCTACCGTTACCGTGAAATTGGACTGAATGGCAATGTCGTTGCCTACTTTTTTGATTTTTGCCGGAATAACCACATCTTTTGTTTTACCGTGTACTTCGAGTTTTCCGCGGATGGTATAGTCTTTACCGGCATCGGTTAACGAACTCATTTTAAAATCGTCGATTTTTCCTTTAAAGGTCGCTTTTGGATAGCGATCACTTTCGATATAATTCTCGTTAAAATGCTCCTCCATTAAAGCAATTTTAAAACGAAAACTTTTAACCAGTACCAGACTGGCGATTTCACCGGTATCGGTATTCAATACAAAAGTAGCACTACGGCTTTTGGCCTTTACTTCTTCAAAAGCGGGAACCGATGCTTCAAAGCTGATTTCTCCGGTTTTGGTGACTTTTTTGTTTTGCGCTTGCAAACCCGTGAAGGCACAGCAAAAGGCGATGAGGTATAAAATACGTTTCATGATTCAGGGATTTATTATTCGACAAGACCGTTGGTATTCCATTCGATTATTTTGTTGATCGTACTTTGTGGTAATCGCGTGCCGCCCAATGGCATCATTCCGTCTGCTCCCTGCGATCGGGATATCCGGTCGATGAGTCCCCGGTTTAAAACCGCGTTTTTCACATCGGCATAGGTGGTTAACGACATTGGCGCTCCGTTCGTCGGTATCGTCCCGTGACAGGAGATACAATTGTTGGTAATGATGCTTTTCACCGCGTTGGTATAGGTAACCGGTTCGGTAGTAGTACTGTTGTCGATAAGGTCGGAATCGGTGTCGTTGGTACAGCCAGTCAGTAGTAATAAACCGAATGATAGGGTGAATAAGTAGCTTTTTTTCATTTTACTTTATTATATGGTTAAAGTTATGATTAAAATTTAAATAGTAAAATGAATTATCATTAATTTTACATTTATTAAATAAAAAATTTATGAAAAGAAAACGGATAGTGTTAATTTTGATTGGGTTGGTATTGTTGGGTTTTGCGGGTTATTCCTACCTGTATAAAGGGCATCGTGATATTGCCTCCGAAAAAGAGAGTTATCTGGTCACGGCGAATTCTATTTTTGACGAATTCAAAGCCGATGAGGCCAAAGCCAATCAGAAATATCTCGATAAGACCATAGAGGTATATGGTAAAGTTAGTAGTGTCGATTTGGAGGCCAATTCGGTTATTATCGATGAAAAACTGTTTGCCGTTTTAAAAGATAAAATAAAAGACGGGGAACTCATGGTGTTGTCCAATATCAAAGTGAAAGGCCGGTTTATTGGTTACGACGATTTATTGGGCGAACTTAAAATGGATCAATGTACCATCGTGGAATAGTGTAACCGATTACCAAATGATGTATTCAATTAAATAACGCATTCAATCAAGCTCCTTATATGAAAAAAAGTTTACTCTCTTTACTTTTACTTCCTTTTTGCGCGTCGGCTCAAAATGACCTGTTGTCGGAAATCGATACGGTAAAAACAGATAACCGTGTCGAATCGGTATTTAAATCGTTAAAAATCGTAAACCTCGAATCGACAAAACTCGCCGCAAAAGGGGATTTTTATTTTATCGTGGCACACCGCTTCGGATATGTCAAACATGGTTTTGAAGACTTCTTCGGAATGGACGATGCTAATACACAAATTAAGTTTACCTATGGGGTGACGAACTGGCTTACGGCGCATGTGTCCCGTAGCGGTTTTCAGAAAACCTATGAAATGGCCGTGAAATATCGATTGATGTCGCAGGAGAAAGAAGGCTTTCCGGTAACGTTGGTAGGTTTTAACAGTTTGGCAATCAATACTGAAATGAAAAAAGAGGATTTTCCAAATCTGAAATTTGACAACCGATTGAGTTATGTGACACAATTGTTGATTTCCAGAAAGTTTACCGAACACCTTTCACTGGAGTTGGCGCCGACGTATTTCCACGAGAATACAGTCCGGGATATACTGGATGCGAATAACAATGTGATCACGCCAAATCCGCAATCAAACGATCAGTTTGCACTGGGTATGGGGGGGCGTTATAAATTAACCAAACGCTGGTCGGTTAATATGGATTATGCGGCGCATCTCAACCGTGCTAAAAATTCGGTGTTTACGAACCCGTTGTCCATTGGTGTGGATCTGGAAACCGGCGGACACGTTTTTCAAATGCATTTTACCAATTCCAGAGCCATGAATGAAGCCGGTTTTCTCGGACAAACTACAGGCGACTGGGGAAAAGGGGAGATTTCGTTCGGATTCAATCTGGTTCGGGTGTTTTAAAAATAAAAAAACCTGTCGGCAAATATCTTCCGACAGGTTGTATCTAAAGAAAAGGGCTGTTGTATTACAGCCCTTATTTTTTTAATTCTTGATGAACTTGGTACTGTATTTTTCTCCGGTGTTGCTTTCGATAGATAGGATATACGTTCCTTTTGCCAGAGTGCGTACATCAATCTGATTCGCTTCGATAGCGGTTGTTAAAGCGATACGACCGGTAATGTCGTAGAAAATAGCTTTGTCGGCGGTAACACTTGTAGCATCCATTTGTATTTTGATAAAATCACGGGATGGATTCGGATAAACCACAAACGTATCTTTGCTATGGTCTCCGGTGCTAAGAAGGGTATTGCCTTCGATAACTACCAGATGTTGGTTCGGACTTACATTGTTATAGGTGTCTACGATTCCCGATGGCCATTTTACAATCACCTGTGAGATTTGTGAAGCCGCCCCCAGTCCGAAGTGAACATTTAATGAACTCATATTTCGGAAACCGTCGCCACTGCGTACATCCCGGATTTGTTTACCCCATGAGCCATAGACTTCCACTCGGGCTCCTATACCATTGGCGTTACTTTGTATTCCTTTTAAAGAAAGTTTTAACCATTTATTACTGTTACCATTGTTTAGATAAATGTTGTCGTTGTTCTGAATATCCAGGAAGCCGTCATTGTTCAAGTCGCCAATCGGACCGTTGTTGAGGCCACTTATATATTGCGGGGTAAAGGTCATGTTACCGTTGTTAAACATGATCGTATTTCCAGGTCCGAAAATATCGACAAAACCGTCGTTGTTAAAATCGTGTGCTACGTTTTCCTGACCTAAGTTACTTAGAGATGGAAATCCGGAGCCAGCGGTTACATCGGTAAATGTTCCGTCTCCGTTGTTGCGCATCAGTTTGTGCATACCGTTTGTATTGGAACTGGCACCTACAAAAACGTCCATATCGCCATCGTTGTCGAAATCACCCCAGGCCGATGACCAGGTTTGAATCGGATCGGATAAACCGGCTTGTACGCTCACATTGGTAAAAACACCGTTTCCGTCGTTACGGTGTAATTCGTTAAGACTGGCTGAAATATTTCCGCCACGACATTTGGCAATAAATAAATCCTGATCCCCGTCATTGTCGTAATCAACCCAAATGGAACCGTAGTTTCCGCCTTGTGGATGATCACCCAATCCACCCTGATGATACGTTAGGTTGTTGTTGCCGTCGTTCATAAAATAGACGTTCGGATTGACGTCGTGGCAAACAAAAATATCCAGGTTTCCATCGTTATTGATGTCGACAAAATTGGTACGCTGACAAAAGATGTATTGTGGGAAAGATTGTGCGGTATATGCGTTACCGCTGGCATTAGCTTTTAAAAACGTAGCGCCGCTACCTCCTCCGAAGATAAGGTCGTTGTATCCGTTTTTGTCCAGATCCCCGGCAGCAATACTCCAGGATGGCTGGTTGCTTACGCCCGTTAATGGGTAGGCAACACTGTTAAATCCGGTTGGAGTCTGGTATAAAATACGAAGCTGATTATTGCTTACACCAACAATGTCGTCCAGGTAATCTCCGTTCATGTCGACCACACAGTTTCTGTAGGTCGAGCCGGCAACGGGCTGACTTTGTGTGGTGAAACTTATTAACGGAGCGATGTAATTCTGTTGGGAAAGGACGAATTCAAAACCGATGCTATCCCATTTATTGTCGAAAACAATATAATAGGTGTTGCCAACAAAAGCATCGAAAGTGGCTACAGAGGTATTTCCGCTACCGTTATCGTCGTCGCCGGTTACGCAAACCATGGATCCGCAACTCCCTTTGTAAATGTGAACACGGGTGTCTCTTCCAACACTGGCAGGTAGATCGGTCGATACGGTTACCCGATAGTCTCCGGTTGGGGTATACGAATACCATTCGAAGGCAGTGCCCAGTGGAGTCGTTCCGGAGATACAGCTTTGTGGTGGTGCTCCGGTGCCATCGATAAACGGAACGGTGTATTGTCCGACTCCAATCGAAGGAGCGGTACTACACGTGTTCTGGGCGTTCAGATTGATAAAGCCCAGCGTGAAAAGTAATAAGGTAATTTTTTTCATGTCGTTGTAGTTTTTGGTTATAATTGAGATTTGGATTTAGGGACACGAAGGGTTTAGTGTGCTGATCCATTGTTCGATCATTTGCACCGCTTCTTCATGTACGATAGTTCGGCCAAGTAATGGCATACGGTTGGACTCATCGGTAGATTGTAGTCGGAAATGTAACATAGACCGGTCGTATCGGCCACGACTTACAATATGGGTCAGAGCGTTGTCGATATATTCCTGCGGTTCAACACAGATTCCCAGATTAACAGGATTGGTGGTTTCACTGAAAGCAAAACGCATCGGACGATAATCACAATGGCTATCCTGAGAATGACAATGCGCACAATTGATATCGAGATACGAGCGTACCCGTAGTTCCAGTGGTTTGGAAGTGTCTTGCCAGTTTATGGTACTGCTAATGTTTGCAGGATATCCGCTTTGCAGTATTCCGCGTTCCATCCATTTTGTTAACTGATTTTTAGCGCCATCCGTATAGTTGTAGACAATGTTGAGGTTTTGTGGTTTAGGTCCGATCGGGATTGCTTTTTCATCTTTTTTATGACAGGTAAGGCATTCTACTGATGATGGTATACGATAGTTGGTCGATTTGGTCTGACCGTTTTCTGTCCAGGTCAACGAACGGTAGCTGCCGTTCATGTCGAGAAGGGCTTCCGTTTGAGCGTCGTTCCAGATATAATTGGCAAAGATCCACTGATCCACTCCGTTACTGTCGACACCTTTTTTGATCATTAATCGGGTTTCAATAATCTGTGTTTTATTTTCGGGTTGTACATTATCGTAATAAAATGTTTTGATCAAAACAGTTCCAGTTGGGAAGTTTAATACTTTTCCATCGCCATTATGTACGGCTTTGGAGTTTTCCGGCATCCACACAAAACGTTTTTTATGCGCATAATCGGTAAAAAGGCCGCTGGCAATCTCGTAAGGTAGTACACGATCGTTCGGGGTATTGTTTTTTAAGGCACCGGTAAAAAAATGGTAGTCCGAAAGTTTTGGATAGGGTACTTGCGACAAATCTACCGAAACGGGTGTGCCTGTCGGAGTAGGTGTCGGGGTAATTTCTGTGTATTCGTCGTTGTCGGATTGACAGGAGAATAATACAAAAAGCCCCATTAATAGTAGTAGTGTAGGGGAAAAGTAGTTTTTTTTCATGCTATTGTTAATCAAATGTTTATGTTTTGTATAACAAATATAGTAGAATTAACTATTTAATTTTTAATTAACAATAATTTTAAAAAATATTAATTTTTTTGTTAAAAATATTTTTTATAAGGTTGTTATTTTGATTTGTTTTTAAAGTATATCGGTTTTGGTGTGAAGGGTAAGTGTTTGCTGTTTGTGATGCCATATTGTTGTATTAAATAGTCGCTTTTTGTCATCTTTTATAAGATTGTAAATGAGTTTCGATTGTCTGCTTTGGTTCAGGTATTGGCTCAGTACGGAACGCCAGGTTTGCTTAACTTGCTACTGTATGATTCGCAAAATATTGGACTATGAGAAGAGAAATGATAATAAAAAAAGGCCTGTTGTTGTTGTGTTGGGGGGTGTCAATGATGTATACTTACGGGCAGGAAGTGTTGTTTTCAACTTTAAACGACGCGAGAAGGCCAATACCCCTTGCTCCTAATCTGTCAACAATTAGTAATACCCGGGAATTTATTATTATGGACGATTTCGAATTGTTAAAGAAGAGTCAGATAACCCGGTTTAATTTTGTTGGACAACTCGGAAGAACAACGCCCGAAAATCTAAAGCTCATTAAGGGAGTGCGGTTGTTTATTCGTAGAGGTTTTAATACGTTTGAGCCATTATCAGAGACTTCCTGTTTGAATTATTTTAACCTGTTACAGGAATACTATTCGGGATTGGAGATCACACAAAAAGAGGATAGTGTTAGTATCAGTGTCGATTTAAAGCCGTTGGGGGTTGATCTGATACTCGAAGCCGGGACGTATGGAATTGCTTTTGCCCCGATAATTGATGTAGATGATATGCCGTCCGATAAAGCGTGGTACTGGTTTCAGGGTGCAGATTCCGGAGCCGATACAGTATTATGGGAAGGTACAGGTTGGGTATTACTCGGCCCTGGTTCTGTTGCGTTTAGTATTGAAGGTAAAAAAGTAACGCTGGGAATGCCGGAATCCGATACGCAAACCCTCACTACAACGGTATGTCCAAATCCGTCGCACAATATTTTTAAAATTAATACTCCAAAAACGATTGCCTCTATTGCGGTTTACAATGGAAACGGGCAATTGATCTTACAACATACATCGGAGACGGTCGATCTATCGGCTGCTCCAAGGGGTGTTTATTGGTTAACGGTGACGCATAATGATGGTACGCAGGTGCGTAAAAAACTAATCAAAACATAAAAAGAATATGAAAAAGATAAAAAGACTGTTATTGCTATGTTGTAGCTTGTTTGTAGTGAATTTTCTAAATGCTCAGGAAAGCAAAGTGTTGTTCTCAACGTTTTCAGCAGAGGATCCTCCGAGTGTGCCGACTAATTTTATGGATAATATCTCAACGGTTAGTGTTACCCAAAAGAAAGTACTGGCAGATAATTTTGATTTGGAACATAAAAGTAAAATTACCCGTTTTAATTTTATAGGACAAATTGGGAAAACTGCTCCTGGGGATAGTTCCCTGATAACAGGGGTACATGTATTTGTTTTTGGAGGGATTCGCCCTAAAGAAAAAGAAAATCTTTTTTCAGCCGAGGAGACTTCCCTAGCTCATTTTTATCTCGATGCGAGTAATCCGGGGTTGCTTAAAAAAGTCCAGAATAAAACAATAGAGATTACGGTTGATTTGGAATTGGCGGGAAAAGAGTTGATTTTGGAGGCGAAGAGTAACTTTTACTGGGTCGCTTTTGCTCCGGTCGTTGCAGCCGAAAGTTTGTCGGAAGATAAAGTCTGGTATTGGTATGAAGGATTTGGTCCTGGGTATGATACACTAGTATGGAATAATGGCGATACAGAATGGAGTAATAATGATGTAGGGGCAATGGCTTTTAGTATTGAAGGGAAAGAAACCGCTTTGAGCATTCCGAAATTGGGTGTCGGTACGATTACAGCAACAATTTATCCGAATCCGTCGAATGGTATTTTTAAAATTACAGCTTTAAAAGAGATTACCGCTGTTTCGGTTTATAGTACAACTGGGCAATTGATGCTACAAAATACATCTGAAATAATTGATCTGTCTGCTTTTCCTAAAGGAATTTATTTCGCAACAGTGACGTACAATGACGGTACAAAAAACAGTGGAAAACTAATCAAAACATAATAAAAAAAACGGAAAGTAATATGCTTTCCGTTTTTTTGTTATAATGCGATTATCACACCATAAGCCGATAGCTTATCCAAAGCTTCCTGAGAAGTATGATCAAAACGACTGATGTGCTCCTGATGTTCTTTTTTGGATTGAATCCGTCGAATGGAATCGTAAAAACGACGGACTTCGTCCAATGTGTTTAAAATAGGTTTCGGCACGTTTACTGTGTTTCCTTGATCATCTTTCGCAACCATCGTAAAATAGGAGGAGTTGCTGTGTTTGATCTTTCCGGTTTGAATGTTTTGCGATACTACCCGGATTCCAACAACCATAGAGCTCCGACCTACATAATTAACACAGGCTTTCAGGGTCACCAATTCACCCACTTCTATGGGGTTTAGAAAATCAACCGTATCAACTGAGGCGGTTACACAATAGCGACCCGAATATTTCGAGGCACATGCAAAAGCAATCTGATCCATTAAGGAGAGAATATAGCCTCCGTGTATTTTTCCGCTAAAATTAGAATGCGAAGGTAGCATCAGTTCGGAAATACTAATCCGGGATGAGCTGATTTTCTTTGGTTCGGGAGTCATAGAATTTATTCGGTTAGTTCGTTGTTATTGGCTCGATTTAGAATGCTTTCGGGTAATGCTTTTTTGGCTTTGGCGCCCATCTTTTTTAATTTTTCAACACTGGTGATAAGGTTTCCTTTTCCGTCAACCAGTTTGTTCATCGCTCCCTGGTATTCGGTTTTGGCTTCATCCATTTTTTTACCAATCTTGATCAGATCGTTTACGAAACCTTCAAATTTGTCGTATAAAGCACCAGCCTGACGGGCAATTTCATAAGCGTTTTCCTGTTGCTTCTGATTGGTCCACATGCTGTCGATCGTACGTAAAGTTGCCAATAGAGTTGACGGGGTGACAATTACAATATTTTTTTCAAAAGCTTTGTTGTATAAGGAGGCATCTTCGTTTAAGGCAATCGCAAAAGCCGGTTCCATCGGAATAAATAATAATACAAAATCAGGACTTTCCATCTGGTACAGATCGTGATAGTTTTTACTGCCCAATTGTTCTACATGACGTTTTATCGAGTTAACATGTTCTTTTAAATGCTGAATACGTGTCGTTTCATCATCTTCGTTGACATAACGTTCGTATGCCGTTAAAGATACTTTGGCATCCACTATCATTTTTTTTCCGTCTGGTAGGTTGATCACTACGTCGGGTTGTACGCGGTTACCTTCGTCGGATACAAAACTCTGTTGTACTTCGTACTCACGTCCTTTTTCCAATCCTGATTTTTCCAGTACTTTTTCCAGAATTAATTCGCCCCAGTTTCCTTGCATTTTGGTGTCACCCTTCAATGCTTTGGTCAGGTTTAACGTTTCTTTACTCATCTGTTCGTTTGTTTCTCGCAGATTGAGGATTTGTTGGCGTAAAGCGGCGTGATAGTCGATGCTCTCTTTATGAGTGTCTTCGACTTTCTTTTCGAATAAATGAATGCGCTCCTGTAATGGGGAAAGTATGTTTTTTAAATTTTCTTTGTTTTGCTCGGTAAACTTATTGGTTTTTTCCTCCAGAATTTTATTGGCCAGATTTTCAAATTCTTTGGTGAATTTTTCCTGTAGTTGGTTTACTTCTTCTTTTTGCTCTTTGTTGCGTTCCCAAAGGTTGTCAAAGTCGACTTCCTTTTTGGAAAGTTGTATGGCAAGGGATTCTTTTTCGTTGCGGATATTTTCCTTTTCGGTCTGAACTAAGGTCAGCTGACGTTCAAACTGACTGCGTTCCTGTAAAAACTGTTGTTTAAGCTGTTCCTGTTGTGCCAATAGGCCGTTAATGCGCTCTTCCAGTCCTGATTTTTCCGACTGTGAACGCGCACTGAATAAGGCTTTACCAATATAGATTCCGATAGCCAGTGCTAAAATAAATGCGGCGAGTAAAATTAGTGTTTCTAACATCGTTTGTTTTGTTTTTAATGGTTCTGTAAAAGTAGCTATTTGTTTTTTAGGAATGCAAAAAAAGAGTCCTGTCGAAGTGGGATAAAAATGGTACATCCCCGATTGCTTTTTTCAAAAATCACGAAAATAGAAGAAACCTGGATACGGAAATCCGTACAGGGGTGGAAAAGTGTTTTTTTAAGATGTCAGGTAAGGGGTAAAGATCCGATTAAAGTAGCTTTTTGGTTTTTAATAAAGCGATGAGCTCGTCTTTTTCCTGTAGGCGTTTTTCGTATTGTTCGATTAGTTTTTGGTACACTTCGTCTAAAGCAATGATAGTATCCCGCAGTTGTAATTTGCCTTTTTGTTTTTTAACGGATGTACCTTCTTTTTGTTTGGATAAAAAACTCTTGGGCTTTACGCCAAAGATCGTGCTCAGTTGTTCAATATGTGAAGCCCAGGACTGACTTTCTCCATTTTCGATACGAGCATAAGCCGATTGGGAGATGTTTAGTTTTTCGGCAACTTCTTCCTGTGAATAACCACGTGTTTTTCTCAAATGGCGAATTTTTGCTCCTACAGTCCGATTCATCTAATTGTACTTTTTTTAGACTCTAAAAATATAAAAAATAAATATTATCCTATAAAAAACGGGTAAAATTACCCTTAAAACGAATAAGGACCTCTTTTTTTACTTCTTAAATTTGAAAAAAACAATATTTTTAATCGTATTAAATGCGACGCGTTGCGCTTTTTTGTGGTTCAAAATGCATTGTTTTTTTAAGGTTCTTACCAAGTTGAATACAATGTTTTTCGAAGTGGTAAATGCCATTTTAGATACCGCAACCAATCAAATCTATTATACAATGAAAAAATTAAATTTAAAAAAGAAGGTCGTTTCCGTTTTAACGGATAAGGAAAAAGCAAACATCCAGGGTGGTGGAACAAATGAAACATGTGCCAGCTTCGCAACGGAAGTAAAATACACTGATCCGGAGCCTTGTGGTATTAAGTTAACAAGAAGAGAATGTGTGAGTGTTCAAATCGAATGTGTTTCACACCATTATTGCCCTACCTTTACTTGGGAGGAGATGTAAAAAGAGCATCGTAGCATAAATAGCGATTGCACACCATCGCATTTATAACTTATAAATGGATTGTAATATGCAATAGTGTAAAATTGTGCTATTTTAAACCGTTGGAGAATACCGGTTCTTCAACGGTTTTGCATTTAAAAATGACCTTGAATCTACTTTTATTTATGAATTTCGATAGTTATAAGGAACTGAATACTATAGCAGCGTATTTGCAAAATGAAACACTGCTTTTTCGCGATAATAAAGTCGCTCAAGTCGCATTACATACCGGCTTACCCGGAATCATTCTCACGCTGACCGCTATCCGGAGACAATTTCCGGAACTTGTAGATACTGTCATTCTCAGAAAATATATTGATAAAGTATATACCCTTCTTTCGGAAAGCGAAGCTTTTTATCCGTCATTTAGCGGTGGTTTGGCGGGATATGGGTTCCTTTTGTGCCAATTGGCAGCAGAACAACATATCGATCTTGCCGATTATAAGGAGGTTCTTGAAGAAATCGACGAGATTATCGCAGACCATCTCAATGATAATCTGAAAGCAAATCATGTGGATATCCTACACGGTGCGATGGGAATGGCGCTGTATTTTATCGAAAAAGGAGAGTCTGAATACGCCGAAAATGTGATCGACCATTTGAATAAAACCGCCAAAAGAGAAGAAAATCGCTGTTACTGGAGTTCGTTCGATCATTTTAAAACAAAAACCTATAAAATTGACTTCGGATTGGCGCACGGAAATGCCGGAATCCAATACTTTTTGGCGAAATGTATCCGGTATAATATCCAAACGGATACGTGTCGGAAATTGTTGGAGGAGAGTCTGAATTTTTACCGTTATAACAGTCAGGATTTAGGCGAGATTAAATCGTATTATCCGACGATGTTGTTAGAGGAACATTATCTCAATGGAACAGCAAAACCCGAAACGTCAAGAGTAGCCTGGTGTTATGGTGATCTGGGGATTTTGTATACGCATTTGTTGTTGGCAGACGTGTTGGAAGATGCAGCGTTACAGGTCGAAACGATCACAAAATTGAAACAGGTTGCCGGTCGGAGGTTGATTGCCGAAACCATGCACCACGATGCCGGTTTGTGCCACGGAACAGCAGGCCTGGCATTGCTTTTTAAAAATAGTTACGATCGCACCGGCGAAATAATGTTCCGGGAAACTGCCGATTATTGGTTGCAAAAAACATACGAGTATAAAACCGGCGCAGATCCCGAAATGGGATATTGTCTGTATGATGGAGGAAAGCGAAAGGATACCGACAGTTCGCTGTTGGAAGGACTTTCGGGAGTTGCGGCAGCCTATCTGGCAACACTGTCTCCAGCGGGAAATCCTTTAATCGATAAAGCAGTATTCCTTAGTTTATAACGATTCAATACGATATAATGAAACAAAAATGGCCCTATATAAATTTTGATAACTACGTCTTACGAACACCTTTACTACCGGTTGATCATTTTTTGGAATTGACCGCCGGAAAAGAGGTATCGGACGAAAATATAAAAAGACAATTTGAAAATCCGGTTGTAAAAGAAGCGGTTTTTCTGGCATCACCGGTGTTATACCGCGAAATAGAAAAGTGGATGGCAGGAAATAGCAAGGATCCGAAAGAAATACAAAGAATCCGCCTGTCTTTCCTGAAATACCTGACCCGAATGGCGTCCCGATCGACTCCCTTTGGGCTTTTTGCCGGTTGTGGATTGGGAACTTTTGCTGAAGAAAGTGCCATCCGGAATACCGACTATACTCAAAATAAACGGCATACCCGCTTGGATATGAATTTTGTGGGAGCACTAAATCAGTCGTTTACTGCCAATCCGCAAATCCGGGAACAATTGCGGTATTATCCGAATTCCAGTTTGTATGTTATTGGTGATCATATCCGCTATGTAGAATGTCTGTATAAAAATGGAAACCGGATCCATCATCTGATCGAAATTGAGGCCTCGGATTATATTCGGGATTGCTTGAAACTCGCACAAACGGGTGTTTTAAAATCCGCTCTCGCGGAGGCGTTGGTTTCGGATGAAATTACCGAATCGGAAGCAACAGAATTTATCGACGAACTGATCGATAATCAGATATTGGTGAGTGAAATGGAGCTCTCGGTTTCCGGAACGGAATTTATCGGGCAAACACTTAGCATTCTCAAAAAAATAAAAGCGGCAGCATCTGAGGTGCAATTACTGGAAGAAGTAGCTGTAAAGATAGGAGCATTAGATACTGCCCTGGGTAACGATCCGGATTGTTATCGCGATCTGATCGAGACACTACGACGTTTTGAAATTCCATTTGATGAAAAGTTTATTTTTCAAACGGATATGTTTTTGAATACCAGTCAAAATGTGTTGGCTAACGAAGTAACGGTGCCGTTACAAAAAGCGATTACCGTGTTAAACCGGATAACGCCCAAAAATGAAAATCCGCAATTAAAACAATTTATCGAAAAGTTCCGTCAACGTTACGAAGACCGTGAGGTTCCGTTATCATTGGTATTGGATAATGAATTGGGGATCGGTTATCCGGTCAATAATTATAAAGGAGGTATCAATACATTATTGCATAATATTCATGTGCCGAATGTCGGATCGAAAAGGCGTAATGAAATCCGTTGGACGGCAAGTGATAGTATTTTATACCGAAAAATGCAGGAAGCGCGGGAAAATAAAAGTACTGTAATCTGTATTGAGGAAGCCGATTTAAAAGGAACCGAAGCTGGATGGGATGATCTGCCGGATACGTTTTCGGTTGTGGCTGAGGTTGTCAAAGGCGATACGTCGGAACAATTGGTTATCCGTTCCGTAGGTGGATCGGGTGCGGCCAATTTGATGGGGCGCTTTTGTCTGGGTGATCCGGATATGGATCGGCACGCCCGCACGATTATTGGGATGGAAGAACAGTTAAATCCGGATAAATTAGTATCGGAAATTATTCACCTGCCGGAAAATAGAGTGGGTAATGTGTTGATGCGGCCGGATTTCAGACAGTTTGAGATTCCGTATCTGGCCACATCGGGAAAACCCGCAGAAAATCAGATCCCAATAACCGATTTATACGTTTCGGTAAAAAGCGGCCGAATCGTATTGCGCTCCCGTAAGCACAATAAAGAAGTGTTGCCCCGACTCACTAATGCGCATAATTATAGCTATAATTCCTTACCGGTGTATCATTTTTTGTGCGATTTACAGGCACAGGGTAAACGTGGCGGTTTGTATTTAAATTGGGGCGTTCACCGCGACGAATGCAATTTCTTGCCACGAGTGGAATATGACAACGTTATTCTGTCGAAAGCCAAATGGAAAGTGTTGGGAACAGAATTCGAAAAGCTAAAGACTATCGATACGGTATCCGGTTTGGCGGACGTTACCCAATGGCGTCTGGAACGAAAGCTGCCGCAATATGTCTTTTTGGTGGAAGGAGATAATAAGCTATTGTTAAATCTCGAAAACCTGACGTCTTTTCAAATGTTGGTTTCGGCAGTAGCGAAAAAAAATGTATTCGAGCTGGAAGAATTTCTGGGAACCGATGTGACGCTGGTGGGCGGAAACGAAACAGCGTATTTCGCCAATGAGTTTATCTTTTCTTTTTTTAAAACCGAATCTTAAAAAGAAACAAAATGGAAAATAATGTCAAAACTTCTTTTCTGTTAGGGGAAGAATGGCTGTATTATAAGATTTATACCGGTTTTGCAACAACCGATTCGGTGTTGTACAACCATCTCTATACGGTGGTTACCGGTTTGTTACGCGACGGATTAATCGATAAATGGTTTTTTATCCGCTATGCTGATCCCGAGCATCATCTCCGATTGCGATTGCATCTTACGCAACCGGAGCATATCGGACAGGTGATTCTTGCTTTTCGGGATACGTTTCGTCGTTTGTCGGATCAGCATACGATCTGGAAAGTCCAAACGGAAACTTACGAACGGGAATTGAATCGTTATGGGGAAATGGTTATGGATGAGACCGAAACGCTCTTTTTTTACGATAGCGAATGTATGGTCAAATTGCTAACGGTGTTGGAGCTAACGGATAATGAAAATGAAAGATGGATGGTCGGAATGGCGGCGATCGATTCGTTTTTGGATGTGTTTGAGTATGATCGGGAAGCACGGAAAAAGCTGATGGAACACCTTAGAGTAGGATTTTTTAAGGAGTTTCAGGTAAATGCGGCGACCAAAAAAGACCTGAGTACCAAATATCGGAATCATAAAAATGAGATCGATCGTTTTATGAAAAGCGATCCCGAATCCAACGATCTGAAAGCAGTGCTTCGGGATAGAGATCGGATGATTTCGGTCACGGCGAATAGCATACGGGCACAATTGGATCCGGAACGGCTGAGCGATGTGTTGGGAAGTCATATTCATATGATGATGAACCGTTTGTTCGATTCCAATAACCGGCAATGTGAGATGATATTGTATGATCTGTTGTGTAGTTATTATACTTCGGTGCTGGCTCGTGAAAAAAAAGCACCTATAGCCGTGTCCGGTTAACCGATACATAAAAAGTGTATTTTTGCCGCAAATACCACTGTTATGCCACACCATCATTTCCTGATTCACAAACCACACGGTTATCTGAGCCAGTTTATTTATGAAAAAAAACGACATAAAAAACTATTGGGGGAGCTCTATGCCTTTCCGGAAGGAACAATGGCTATTGGCCGACTGGATGAGGATTCGGAGGGATTATTGCTCTTAACAACCGATGGTATGATGAGTGAAAAAGTGCGTAGCAAAACTGTGGCCAAAGAATACTTTGCTCAGGTTGATGGAATTATCACACCCGAAGCGGTCGAAGCTTTGCAAAAGGGCGTGGAAATTGGGGTAAAAGGAACACGATATACCACAAAAGACTGTGAAGCGCGACTTATAACCGAGTTGCCCGATTTTATTGGCCCCGGAAGGAGAATTCGGGACGAACGACATGGGCCAACCAGTTGGGTTTCGATAACGCTCACCGAAGGGAAATTCCGCCAGGTACGAAAAATGACGGCAGCTGTGGGCTTTCCAACTTTGCGATTGGTTCGCGTACGCATTGGAAATCTGACGTTAGAAAATCTGGAAGCCGGAGCGGTGCGCGAAGTGCAACATTTTGAACTGCCCGAAACAGTATAACAACGTATTTTTTTAGTGAAAGATACCGGATGATCATCCTAAAAAATAACGAAGGGTTTATGCGTTGGATTTGAATATTGGCTACATTTGATGTTCCAAACAAAACAAACAAAAAACAACAAAATTATGGCAAATGTAAATCCTTATCTAACATTCAACGGTACCTGTGAGGCGGCGTTTGATTTTTACCAATCGGTATTTGGCGGTGAATTCCAATACAAAGGGAAGTTTAAAGATATGCCGTCGGAACAACCTATTCCGGAATCGGAACAAGAAAAAATCATGCACGTAAGTCTTCCTATCGGTGGAACGGTTTTAATGGGAAGTGATACGTCCGAAGGTTGTGGCGGACATGCTGTTACAGCCGGGGATAATATTTCGATCTCGATTAATGCCGATTCCGAAGCGGATGCAAAACGTATCTTCGAAGGACTTTCGGCAGGTGGAAAAGTAACCATGCCTTTGGAAAAAACTTTCTGGGGCGCTTTATTCGGAATGTTTACCGATAAATTCGGGATCCACTGGATGGTAAACTACGATTACGAACAAAAAGGATAATAAAAAAGACCTGTCAGATTTCTAAAACCTGACAGGTCTTTTTATTCGATTTCCAAAACCTGACAGGTTTTTATTTAAAAATCTCATCAAAAAAGTCAAGCATGGCTTTCCAGGAACGCTTGGCCGCTTTTTCGTTATAGGCAACCCCTTTACTGTTATCGCTTCCGGCATCCTTATGCGTAAAACCGTGGACGGAATTGGCATAATACACCATCTGCCAGTCGGCTTTGGCATCGCGCATTTCCTGTTGGAAGTTTTTGATCTCACTTTCTGATACATACGGATCGTCGGCTCCGTGGAGAATCAACACTTTCGGTTGGATCAATTCGGTTTTTTCACCCGGTTCTTTTCCTAATCCACCATGGAAAGAGACAATCCCTTTAACCGGGAAGTTAGCCCGTGCGGCTTCAATAGCTCCGGTTCCGCCAAAACAATAACCCATCACGGCCAGTTCTTTCGGATTAGCCCCCTGTTTAACCAATTCATCTAGCGCCAATCGGATGCGTTTTTGATATTCCAACGGATTCTTTTTGTAAAAACCGGCACGTTCTCCCGCTTGTTTCGGATTTTCCGGTTTGTTACCCACACCGTAAATATCGGCTACAAAAGCATAGTAACCCAGTTTTTCCAGTTCCTGAGCGCTTTCTTTTGCGTTGGTATCAATACCCATCCAGGCAGGTAAAATCAGTACACCCGGTTTATTGGTTTTTGCTTTTTTGGGTGTGGCGATCAAACCCTGAAGGGCTTGTTTACCATCGGAATAATCGATAGTTTTGAGTTGGGCTTGCGTAATACTGCTGGTCAGTATTAATAGCAGCGTAGTGGTTGGGGTTTTCCAGTTCATGGTAATTTTTTTTGTTCCGTTAAAATTACAAAACCGAATTGGATTTAGCGAATGATAAACTTTCCTTTTTCGCTATCAAATACAATGTTTTCGTCTTTAAAAAGCTGATCAAATATCTGATTTGCGATGAGGTTACACGGCGTATCCTGCAGAACGGTTCCCGGCAACATCACAATCATCTCGTCACTCAGTTGTATGGCAAGATCGATGTCATGGGTGGAAAACAAAATGCATTTTCCGGTTTCATGCGCCAATCGTTTTAAAAGCTGGAATAAGGTTACTTTGTGTAAAAGATCCAAATGCGTAGTGGGCTCATCCAGTATAATAAGCGGCGTGTCTTGTGCCAATGCGCGCGCTACGAGTACTTTCTGTAATTGCCCGTCGCTAATCTCATAATGTCTTTTGTCGGACAAATGGGAAATCTGAGTGAGTTCCAGGGCTTTTTTAACCTGAGCGATGTCGTCATCCGAAAGCGTGCCGAGCCAGTTGGTATACGGCTGCCGACCGAGTGCTACGAGTTCGAAAACCGTAAGGTTGCTCGGCGGTAATTTTTCGGTAAGTACGAGGCTTAAATGTTGTGCCAGCTCCAGCGGTTCGTAGGCACTAATATTTTTATCATTGAGTAAAACGGTTCCTTCTAATGGCTTTTGAATCCCGGTTAGCGTACGCAATAACGTCGACTTTCCAATACCATTACTACCAATTAACGTAATGAGTTTCCCCAAGGGTAACTCCAATTGAAGTTGTTCGGCAATGAGGGTAGTCGCTTTTTTGGTTTTGTAACCAATGGTCAGACCGGAAGTTGTTAGTATGTTGTTTGAAACGGTTTTCATTAGTTGATCATTTTGCGTTTTCGGAGTAATAACCAAATCACTACCGGAGCACCGATCAGTGAGGTGATGGCGTTAATCGGTAAGGTCATTTCACTACCCGGCATTTGCGAAAGCGTATCGCATAACAACATGATGGCCGCGCCCAATACCAAAGTTGCCCAGAACAAAATGGCATGGTTGCTGGTTTGAAACAACAATTTGGCCATATGTGGTACGGCTAATCCAACAAAAGCAATCGGTCCGGCAAAAGCGGTAATGCTTCCGGCTAATAAACTCGTGGCGATGATAATGATAAAACGGATACGTCCGAAGTTAATGCCAAGGCTACGCGCATAATTCTCCCCCAATAGCAATGCGTTTAAAGGTTTGATACTGATAATACTCAGTAGTAAGCCGATAAGTACGGTGGAAAAAAGAATTATAATCGAAGTCCACGATAGGTTGCCAAGGCTGCCCAACGACCAGAATGTGAATTTTTGTAGTTGTTCGGCGGTACTGAAATAGGTTAGTACGCCTACAATAGCCGAGGCAAAGTTTCCAAACATCAAACCGACGATCAGTATCGCCATTGTGTCCCGTAATTGGCGTGATACAAATAGCACCGCCATTAAAACCAAAAAGCTACCCAATGTAGAGGCGATCACGATTCCGTAGGATGAAATTAGTAGGTCGCGTAAAAATACCGGTAAGATTCCCGCGCCCAGAATTACAAAAGCAACGCCCAAACTCGCTCCGGAACTTAATCCAAGTACATAGGGTCCGGCTAGCGGATTGCGGAATAGTGTTTGCATTAACAAACCGCTAATCGATAGTCCCATTCCGGCCAATATGGCGGTAAACGCTTTCGGCAATCGGTAATTCAGGATAATATATTCCCAGGATTTTTTACCGACTTCATTTCCGGTGAGACTGTTTAGAATTTCCTTTAGAGGTATGGAAACAGAACCCGTTCCGATATTGATCAGAAAAAGTGCGATCAGGGTAATGCCCAGTAATCCGAATAACAGTTTATGGCGGCTGGCTGCGGTCAAATTAATTTAATTTTTGGAAAAAATACAGTTGGTAGTCCGGGAGTAATTCCGGATGTACGATACGAATCATGTCTTTTAACACCAAATCCGGACGGGTTGGCGCCAATTCAAAATACATAAAACCGCCTTTCGGACCTCTTTTTAAGGCAAACGAATAGACTTGCTTGTTTTTTAGTGCGTTGAATTGTGCATAATGCGGATTGGAATCCAGTAATTCTTTAATCGACGAATAATCGCCTGGCGCAATCCAGAAATCGGCATTTTGTGCCTTGTCGAAAACGGCTTCAAACGAAACAGACGCACTTCCGGTTCCTTTGGAAGCTTTCCATAAATAATTGGCATTGGCATCTTTTAGGAAAACCGCCGCCCAACTGTCGCCTTGTGGTAAATACCAGGTGTCCTGATACATCGCACCACTAAATACGGTGGGCTGCTTGGTAGCGTTTTTGGCAATAGCCTGCGCTTCGGTATAGTCTTTTTTGATGTTGTTGAATATCGTTTCGGCTTCTTTGTTTTTTCCGAATAAAGCACCAATTAGTTTGATCCATTCCGCTTTCCCTAATGGGGTCTGTTCGGTCCAATCGCCGTTATAAACCACTTTTAAACCGGCTTTTTCCAATGCGGAATAGGTCTTATTATTACTGTCGATGCTAAATCCAATGACAACTCCCGGATCCAGATCGATCATCACTTCGGTATTGAGGCTTTCGTTTTTACCGACTTCTTTTACTTTTTTCGCATCGATACGCGCTCTGGTTTTTTCAGAAGAAATATAATCCGTATTCGGGAAACCAACCAGTTTGTCTTCCACACCTAATAATTCCAAGGCCGGAATATGGGTGGTTGAGGTTACAACAACCGATTGTACCGGTACTGTAATGGAGGTGTATTTTTGAAGACTGTCTGGAATAATTCCGCCTTTTTCCTGTAAAATATAGGTAAAACCTTCTTTTGCTTCCGGCCACGGATTGGTCACTTTTACCACGCTATATCCATCGTAATGGATAAGGGAAAGTCCTTTGGCATATTGAATACTGTTGGTTCCGGTAACAACTGTTTTTTCGGAGGATTGTTGTTCTTTTTTACAGCTGATCACAGTTAGTAATCCCAGAGAAAGCAAGGCTAAAAGCGCTATTTTTTTCATAATATGACGGTTGCGGTTTCTGCAAAAATAAATTTATTTTCGTTGTATTTTTGTCAGATGTGCAAAAAAAAGGTTTTAGGATTAGATAATTTCAATCTTCCGACTATCTTTGCAACGTATTATGGTTATACTTAAGCGATTCGCTGAGTATATTAAAAGGGAATCAAGTGCCGTCCGGATATAATGGATATAATCTTGAGCTGTACCCGCAACTGTGAGCTTTGTTCTTCCGAAAAACCGGAGAATGCCTGTTGTTATGCTTCGACCACTGTAACATTGTGTTGCGGGAAGGTGAACCACAGGACGCAAGCCAGGAGACCTGCCATAGTAATTAAATAATTAAAAGCTTTCGGGAAAAAAGGCTTGTTAAGACTATGAGATTAAAACTACTTTTCGCATTGCTGTTTTTGAGTCAGTTGGTATTGGCCCAGAACGATACTATTAACCTGAACGAAGTGATCGTGTCGGACGTTCAGCTACGCGATAATACCGTGTCGCAAACCGTTTTAAAACTAAACGATTCGATTATACAACAAAATCAACCGGCTTTAACCTCGCTTTTAAATTATAATTCCGTGATCTATTTTAAAGAAAACGGATACGGAATGGTATCGTCGGCTTCTTTTAGAGGAACTACGGCGCAACAAACTGCTGTGCTGTGGAACGGAATCAACATCAATTCCCAACTTTTGGGTCAAACGGATTTTAATACGGTAACCACACGCGATTTTAATTCCATTTCGGTAAAATCGGGTGGCGGAAGTGTGGTCTACGGAAGTGGAGCCATCGGTGGAACAGTTCACTTAAATACCGAATTCCAATTCCGCGAAGCCTTTCAAAATGAATTGTATCTCGGATATGGCAGTTTTAATACGATCAATACGCAATACCGACTGAATGCCGGAACTAAAAAATGGAATACGCAGATCAGTTTTAGCCGGAACAGTTCTGATAATGATTATCCGTTTGTTGGATCGGACGAAAAAAACACCAACGGACAATACTATAATTCGACGGTAAATGCGAATATCGGTTATAAAATCAACGATAAAAACATCCTGAAATTATACAGTCAGTTTTACGAAGACGAACGTCATTTTTCCCTTACTTCCGAAAATGCAATCCGAACCAAATACCGCAATGCCAATAGTCGGAATTTATTGGTGTGGACGAATATGGCAGGACAATTTACGTCGAATGTCAAAGCGGCTTTCCTAAAAGAGCGGTATCAGTATTACGAGAATATCGAAAACGAGACCTTTTCGTTTGGGGAAGTACAAACCTTTATTGCCAAATACGATGTGGTATATGCCATCACCGACAATATAAAACTGAATGCCATTTTCGATTATACGATCAACGATGGAAAAGGCGAAGGAATCGGCGAAGCCAAACGCAAAATTGGTTCCGGAGTCTTATTGTTTAAACATAAGGTGTCGGATGCGTTTACCTACGAAATCAGCGGACGAAAAGAAATTACCGATGCCTACCAAAGTCCGTTTTTGTTTTCGGCCGGAGCAACCTATGCCGTGACCAACTGGTATAAAGTAAAACTAAACGGTTCGCATAATTTCCGTATACCGACCTTTAATGACCTCTATTGGAAACCGGGAGGGAACCTGAATCTTCGACCGGAAAGTGCCTACCAGGCCGACTTCGGACAAGAGTTTAGCTTTGGCGGATTGCGGCTGACGGCTACCGCTTATTATATGAAAATAAAAGACATGTTGCGTTGGTTACCAACCAGCGAAGGCTATTGGGCGCCGGTAAACACCGACCGGGTGCAGTCGTACGGCGCAGAAGTTTTACTGGATTATACCCATAAATTCGCAGCGCACGAGCTGGGACTAAAAGGAACCTATGCTTATACGGTTTCGGAAGATGAAACGACCAACAAACAACTTATTTACGTACCCTACCATAAACTAACCGGAGCGGTATCGTATACCTTTAAAAATTTTGGTGCCTATTACCAGGCATTATATAATGGAGAGGTATTCACCTTGTCGGACAACGATCCGAAGTATATGGTAAAAGACTATTTGGTGTCCAATTTTGGTATCGATTACCGTATCGGAAAGAAAAATACCTACCGCCTTGGAGCGCAGGTTCGAAACCTGACTAACGAAAAATATGAAAGTGTTGCCAGTCGCTTAATGCCAGGCAGAAATTATAATGTAACCCTAACTTTAATTTTTTAATACAAATGAAAATCAACAAATTACTTGGTTTAGGCCTTTTAACAGCGGTGTTTTTTGCCTCTTGTACCGATGAGGAAATCGTTTATAAAGAAGCACCGGCAGCGGTGTCTAAAGGAGCATATGAAAAAGGTATCCTGGTAGTGAACGAAGGAAATTTCGGTTCCCCGAATGCAGAGGTAAGCTATATCTCATCTGAATTCCCGACCTTATTCCAGAATAGTATTTTCAATACGGTTAACCCAACAAAAGTTTTGGGAAATACAGCACAAAGTATTGGATTTAACGGTGACCTGGCGTATATTGTTTTAAACGGAAGCAACAAAATTGAGGTGGTAAATCGTTATACTTTCGAAAGTGTGGCCACTATCCAAACCGGATTACAAAACCCAAGATATATCGCTTTTGCCAATGGTAAAGGATATGTAACCAACTGGGGTGATGCAGGAGTTGCAACCGATGACTATGTTGCAATCGTAAATCTTACAACCAATCAGATTACAGGAAATATCGCTGTAGTGGAAGGCCCGGAGCAAATCGTAGCCCACAACAATGCATTATATGTGGCTCATAAAGGTGGTTATGGTTTTAATGACAAAATTTCGTTGATCAGTAGTTCTGACGTAGTACAGACTACGATTACGGTTGGTGATGTGCCATCTGTTATCGAAATCAACAATAACGAATTATATGTACTATGTTCTGGAAAACCGGCTTGGTCGGGTACTGAAACATCTGCAAAACTGGTAAAAGTAGACTTAGCAAGCAATGCAATAGCGCAGTCTTTCACTTTTGCTGCGGGTGAGCATCCGGCGCTTATGGATATCGATGCTGGTAGCATTTACTTTATGAAAGGTAAAGGCGTGTATAAAAAAGACCTGGGGGCAGCAGCTTTACCAACTGCTCCAATTTTTACGGCAACAGCAACTACCGTGTATGGTTTTGCCGCACAAAATAGTAAATTCTATGTAGGTGACGCAATCGATTATGTAGCAAACGGAAAAGTAACCGTTTACGATGTTGCCGGCACACTACAGAAAACCTATACCGTTGGGGTAATGCCAAACGGATTCTATTTCAATAATTAATAGCAATTCGTATGAAATGGAATAGCATAAAATGGAGCAGCGTATTAACACTGCTCCTTTTATATTTCACATTTGCTTCCTGTAGTAAAAGTGAAGATATCGTAATAGAAGCACCTTTAGAAGCGTATGATAATGGTGTTTTTATGTTGAACGAAGGTAACTTTATGACACCGAATGCATCGGTTTCGTTCCTGTCGAACGATTTTCAGGATTTCCAGGTGAGTATTTTTCCAGCGGTTAATCCGGGTAAAGAGTTAGGGGATGTGGCACAGAGCATGGTTCTTTACGGCGATAAGGCTTTTATCATCCTCAACAATTCTAATAAAATAGAAGTGGTGAACCGCCGTACGTTCGCTTCTTTGGGATCAATTACCGACGGATTGAAACAGCCGCGTTATGGTGCAGCTTTAAACGGGAAAATCTATGTGACGAATGCCGTTTCAAAAAATGTTACGGTATACGATGCGGAAACGTTTACAAAATTAGCGACCATCCCGGTTAATAAAATAGTAGAGAAAATAGTAGCGGTAAACGGAAAAGTTTACCTTCAGAATGCTGCTTTCGGCTCTGGAAATGAAATTACGGTGATCGATGCGGCTACAAATACGATTAGTGCTACAGTAACGGTAGTCGATGGGCTAAATTCTATCGAAGCCAAAGGAACGCAATTGTATGCCTTATGCGGAAATGCCAGCGAAACCAAATTGTATGCGATTAATACGGCTACCAATCAGATTACGACGACCACTACGTTTCCGGTTTCTCTGGCGAATGCCCGTAATATGGATATCGATGGGGAAGTGGTTTATTTCACCAAAGGTAATGGTGTGTACCGCGTAGGATTAAACGAAACGACAATCAGTGAAACGCCGCTTTTTACCGTGGCGGATAATGACTTTTCGACATTCTATGGTTTTGCAGCGATCAACGGACGAATTTATGTTTCGGATGCCAAAGGTTTTGTAGCCAGAAGTCAGGTGACCATTTTTAATGCTACCGGAGCAATATTGGTACAAAAAGAAACGGAAATAGGGACAAATGGTTTCTATCTCAACAATTAAAACTGAAAATATGAAAGTGGGCTACCTTATGCAGGTAGCTTATTTTTTATAAAAGTCGGGAAACCGATTTACTTTAACGCAATACGACATATGAAAAGAATACTACTTATTGCCTCATTGGGGCTAACAACGATTATAAAAGCACAATCCTATGCACCGCCGGCCGGACAGCAAGGATCTACGGCAATTGCTGCGAGTAGCTCTCAGTTTGTGGCATGGGCGACTGGTGCTACAGTGGAGCGTGGACCGCAGAATATTACAAATCCAAACGGCGCATTGGCGAATATTGGTGTGGCAGAATCGGCTACAGGTGCCGCAGATGGAAGTGGAATTGTAAGCTTGGGCGATGGTGGTAGTGCTATATTGACATTTGCGACACCAATTGCCAACGGAGCAGGATTTGATTTCGCTGTTTTTGAGAACAGTTTTTCCGATACTTTTTTAGAACTGGCTTTTGTGGAAGTGAGTTCAGACGGGATTAATTTCTTCCGTTTCCCGGCGCATAGCGAAACGCAAACAGCGACACAGATTGACGGATTCGGAAATATCGATTGCCGTTTTATCAATAATCTGGCCGGTAAATACAGAGCCAATTTTGGTACGCCATTCGATTTATCGGATATCCCGGATAATCCATTGTTGAATAAAGACCGAATTACACATGTGAAAGTAATCGATGTGATTGGAACCATCGATCCGCAGTATGCTAGCCGCGACAGTTTCGGAAACATCGTGAACGATCCGTATCCAACACCGTTTGGTTCGGGTGGTTTTGACCTGGATGCAGTTGGAGTGATCAACCAGGCTACACTGGGTACCAAAGATTTTAATTCGGAATTCTTTTCTGTTTATCCGAATCCAACCAGTGGAATCGTAAACATTCGTTCCGAAAAAGAAACAACAATTGTGATTTATGACGTATACGGACGTATGGTAAAACAATTGCCAAAAGGCGATCACAAACAAATTTCGATATCCGATTTAACATCGGGTACGTATTTGATCACTTTGGAAGCCGAGGCGCGTAAAGAGCTTAAAAAGCTGATTATACGGTAGTAATACTACTTTTTTGATAACAAAAGCAGGTTGAAATATCCTTTTTCAGCCTGCTTTTTTTTATTTTTTTTATAAATTTAAAAAACGGTTGTAACAAAATAAGTAACCGTTCGTCTTGATTGTATAAACCAAAACTAACCAACCCCAAATTATGAATCAACAGGAGTTTATCAAAGTAATTTCTCCTTTTAAAGACAAACTGTTCCGGATGGCGAAACGGTTGCTTGTGAGTACTGAAGAAGCGGAAGATGCGACTCAGGAAGTTTTGGTGAAATTATGGAAAAATAACCACGTACTGTCGAATTATAATAGTGTAGAGGCTTTTGCAATGACCATGACTAAAAATTATTGTCTGGATCAGCTAAAATCGAAGAGAGCATCCAATTTGCAAATTGTACACAATAATTATTCGGATGGAACGGCAAGTGCTCAGAAGCAATTGGAAGATAAGGATAGCTGGAATTGGGTGGAGAAAATGATGGAAGACCTCCCGGAACAGCAACGGTTAATTCTCCAGTTACGGGATGTGGAAGAATATGAATTCTCGGAAATCGCTAAAATCATGGATATGAACGAAACAGCAGTGCGGGTAGCGTTATCGAGAGCAAGAAAAATAATAAGAGAACAATTGGTTAAAAAACACAATTATGGAATTCAATTCAATGGATAGGTTAATCGAAAAATACTTTTCAGGTGAAACCAGTATTGCCGAAGAAAAAGAGTTGCGAAACTACTTTATGCAACCGGATGTGGCGCCACATCACGAGCAGTACCGCGCAATGTTTGGTTACTTCGCCCAGGCAAAAGACGAAGAGTTTACCAAAACAGTTCCACTAAAACCCGTAAAACGCAACTATGTAGCGTGGATTTCTGTAGCAGCAAGCGTCGCCCTTTTGTTTGGACTTTTCACCTTCCTGAATCAAAAACCTCAGGAACAGGATCTCGGAACATTCGAAAACCCGGAAGTGGCCTATAAGGAAACGCAAAAAGCACTCGAAATGGTGTCGCAAAATGTCAATATCGGCGTAAAAGGTATGGGATACATGAAAGAATACGAAAAAACCACCAAAACAATTTTTAAATAAAACAAAAAGTAACAAAAACAGTATGAAAACAATAGTTAAGAAAATAGTAGTAGCGATGGCTTTAATGATCATGCCAAGTATGGTATTCGCACAATCGCAATTTGAAAAATTTGCCGATCAGGACGATGTGACGTCTGTAGTGGTGAATAAGAAAATGTTCGAAATGATGAGTAAGGTGAAAATGGATGCCTCTGATAAGCAAACGCAGATGTATATCAATTTACTTAAAAAACTGGACAACCTGAAAGTGTATACGACCAATAGCGCGAAACCGGCTTCGGAAATGAAAAGCAGTGTGGCAGCCTATTTAAAAGCAAATCCGTTGGAAGAGTTGATGCGGGTTAATGATAATGGTAAAAACGTGAAAATCTACGTAAAATCAGGGGCAACTAGCAGTCAGATTAAAGAGCTGTTAATGTATATCGAAGGCGGAAGCGGAAAAGGAAATGAAACTGTATTGATGTCGTTAACCGGTAATTTCGATTTGGATGAGATTTCGGCCTTAACTGAGAAAATGAAACTTCCGGGCGGTGAGTCGTTAAAGAAAGCATCACAGAAATAATATAAAACAGGATTCCTGTCTGCCTAGGTGGACAGGTTTTTTTAACCGTTAATACGAATATTATGAAAAGAATTGGAACCTTATTGGTCGTACTTTCATTAGCACTGACCGGTTGCGAAACCAAACCGAGTTTACAGAAATATTTTGTGCAGAATTCGGATAATAAAGAATTTTTAGCCGTCGATATTTCTCCGAGCATTATCAATGTAGATAAAGTAGCCCTTTCGTCTGAAGAGAAAAAAGCCCTGGAATCCTTTAAAAAAATGAATGTACTGGCCTTTAAAGTCAACGATAAAAACCAACAGGAGTTTGATGTGGAACGCAGTAAAGTAAAAGAAATTCTAAAAGATCCGACGTATCAGGAATTGGTAAAAGCCGGAAATGGAAAAGATGGTGCTGCGATTTATTTCGTGGGCGATACCGATCATATCAGCGAATTTGTATTGTATGGCTGTAAAAGTGAAAATGGATTTGCCGTAGCGCGAATTATCGGCGACAATATGAATCCAAATGATGTCATGGCCTTGTTCGGATTGATGAAAAAAGGAAACATCGATATGGAGCAGCTCAAACCGTTGCAACAATTAATGGGGAAACCCTAAAAATAAAAAAAGCCCGTGTCAGGGCTTTTTTTATTTCTTTTTAAAATTTCTGCCATACCAGATTAAAAAGCCGGTGACCGGAAGCATACCGCAAATAAAACAGGCGATAAAAGCCAGTATTTTTCCCGGAATTCCCAAAATAGCCCCTACGTGGATATCATAGTTGGCGGTGATGAGTTTCTCTCCAAAATTTTTAGCGCTATGATCCCGTTGTACTAACAGTTTACCAGTATATTGATCGATTTGTAAATTGTGATTGATATAATAGGCTCCGTCTACTTGTTGTACGTACACGTTGATCACATCAGTTTCTCCGGCTGGTTTTCCATAGTTATAGGCACTGGCCGAAGGATATTTTTCCCGACAAATTAGCAGTGTCGTATCCAATGCAGAAATCGTCCCCGGTTTTGCCACGATTGACTTTTCGGTTTTTACATCTGGTGGTGCAGTGGTTCCCGAACCGGCGACATACACTATCGCCTGAAACCAGGTAAAAGCCCATACCATTCCGGTAAAGGCAATGATGATTGCGATTGAGGCAATATAAAAACCAAGAATATTGTGTAAATCGTAGTTTTTACGTTTCCATTGCGTTGTCGATTTCCATTGGAACCAAACCCGCTGCTTTCGAGCGGCTTTGTTTTTCGGCCACCATAAGATGATACCGGTAATGAGCATGATCACAAAAATAAAAGTGCCCCAACCGATAATGGGTTGCCCGATTTCCGTTTCCAACAGTAAGCTCCAATGTAGCATTTTTACAATATTGAAAAAATCGGTGGTTTCATCATAAATACCCAAAACCTTCCCGGTATATGGATTTACATAAACCGTCTGGTAATATTCGATATTCCCAAAATAAAAAATAGAATCGGGTTTGTCTTTTCGTTTATAACTGCGGAATGTCCAGGCTTTGTCCGGATCGTTATACACAACAATCGAAGCACTTTTAATGCGCTCGCCAAGTTGCTGTTGTGTGGTTTCCCAAAGCTGACTAACCGGGATTGTCTTTTCGGTTTTTTCGGTGACATACATTGCGTCTTTTCGAAGCCAGTTGGATATTTCTTCGTTAAATACAAAAATGCAGCCGGTTACGGAAAGAAAAAGAACAATGATGCCGGAAGCCAGTCCCAGGCATAAATGCATTTTTCCAATCCAATATTTAAAGTTTTTTTTCTTCTTTTTAGTCATCCTGGGAAACTGTTTTTTAGCAATTAGTTTGGTAAGGTATAAACGGCACTATGCCAGATAAACTGGTAGTCTTTACCATTATAATTTCCGGGTGTTTCCTCTTTTTGGGTGGCTTCTACCACATATTGCGTTTTATAGGGCGTCTTAAATGTCAACGTTCCGTTTTTGTCGGTTTTGATTTTTCGGGACCATTGATCCGGGATAAATAAATCGACTTCTTTTTCGGCAAATGGTTCGTTTTTATACGTGATTTTTAAAGTAACTTCACCTGCTTTTTTAGAGATATCGGCGATCGCGATACCCGATGGATTTTGTGAGGCCGTATCTGCAAAACCATTTCCTACGGTTGTTTTGGCAGTAGCATGGTAATGGGTTTTAAAAATTCCGAAGTTGTATTTGGTAAAATCAATGACTTCGATTTTATTGTTGTCCAGAATAAAGGTATACGTTCCGTTGGCCTTAGGTGTAAAAGAAGCCTTGTAAAAAAGATCGGATGGTGTTACCTCCAGTTTTGTTTTTTCGCCGTTTGGCGCGATGGCCCAAAGCGTGAAAAGTTGCATCTTGTTAAACGTATCACTGCCTACTTTTTCGCGGACATCATGTCCGTATTCACCAAAATAGACCCGTACTTCCTGTGGGGTATTGATTTTCCCTTTTGCATTGGTTTCGATCCACATAAAATGGGCAAAGCTTTTGGTAGCCCCCAGAATAAAAAGTGTAAAAATTAAAAGTAGCTTTCTCATAGTATACGAGTTTAACGGTTAAAATACAAATGGGCTACTCCTACGAGTTGCCCTGTTAATTGGAAACCTGTCAGATGCTAAATCTGACAGGTTTTAGGGTATGCTGTTTTAAAACGCTATATGCGCCAGTAATTAGAATTTATACGTTAATCCTGCCGTAATCGAACGCAATGTTTGTGGACTAACGGTCGACCATCCCGAATAATATTTTTCATTTGAAATGTTGTTCATTTTCAAAATGATATTAAATCGATCGGCAGTATAGGATAAAGCAGTATTGATCACGGTATAGCTTGGCAATACAAAAGTACCGATGTTGGAACGGTTTAATGTCTTTTGATCACTGGCATAATTTCCGCCAAAACCAAAACCAAATCCTTTGATGCTACCTTCGGTAAACGTATAATTAGCCCAAAGGTTTACCATTGTTTCCGGTCCGGCACTTTCCGGACGTAATCCTAAATAACCTGATGTTTCAAGGTCTTTGGTTACTTCGGCATTATTGGTGCTGAAACCGGCAATAATATTTAACCCTTCTACCGGATTGGCCACTACGCTTACTTCAAGCCCTTTGCTTTTGATTTCGCCACCTTGTGTATAGGTCGCCGGACCATTACCTACATTCATGACAATATTGCTAACGGTGATGTTGTAATAACTTGCTGTAGCGGTAAGTTTATTGTTGAAAAAGCTCGATTTCACACCAAACTCGTATTGGTTTGCTTTTTCCGGATCGAAAGTACGGAAACCTTCACGCTCATTAGTTACCGAGTTGGTAATAGCCTGAGGTAATACATTTTTAAATCCGTTCATATAATTGGCAAAAACCGATAATTTGTCCTGAATCGGTTGGTATAATAAACCGAATTTCGGTGAAAAAGCGGTTTGCCCTTTCTTTTCGTCTTCTACCTGTCCGATAAAATGATCCACACGCAAACTACCCATAGCCGATAGTGAAGGAGTAATGTTGATCACATCCGAAATATAAGCAGCATAGGTTTCCGTTTCGGCATTCGAACGGGTAAATGAAGTTGATGCCAATGCTGTATCGGCAGCCAATTGAGTCAGGTTGGCGGTATCTTGGCTATTGGATAAAGTTACCACGCCAAAACCGGCCCATCCGGCACCATTGTCTTTTTGGATACTGTTGTAATAGTCCAGACCTACGATCATACGGTTGCGTAAACCGGCAATTTTAAAATCACCGATAAAGTTTTGCTGGATATCCGTGCTATACGTTTGTGCATTGGCTTTGGTAATATAACGGGTAAACGAATCGTCTGTACCACTACTGTATAAATAGGAGTAATAACCGTCCGATTTGGCCGTACTTCTGGAAATAGCCGTTTGTGAAGTCCACGAATCCGATAGTTTGTATAGCATTTGCGCCTGTAAACTAAAGGTCGGATTGCTAATGGATAATGCATTTGACGTAAATGAATTTTTATAATTTTTGTCAAATAGTTTGATATCGGTAAAAGGAAGTGGCGAATTTCGATTTAAGAACAACATCGGAGCATAAGAACCTTCCGAATTTAAAAACTCGGTATTGATCATAAATGTTAAACGATCGGATGCTTTATACGTTAACGATGGTGCGATAAAAAATGATTTGCTGTAACCGGCATCCTGGAATGAGTCTCCATTTTGGAAAGCGGCATTTACGCGTAAAAAGACATCGTTATTTTTCCCTAAAGGGGTGTTTATATCGGCAGTGACACGGTTTAGTCCATAGGTTCCGGTCTGATACGACAACTCGCCTCCAAAGGTTTCATATGGTTTTTTGGTCACGACATTAATCAAACCACCGTAAGAAATAAGGCTACTTCCATATAAGGTACCGGATGGTCCTTTGATGACTTCGATACTTTCGATATTTGAAAAATCAATTTTACCATTGTTGATATACGGTAATCCGTTCAACATAGTCGGTTGTACCGAAAAACCACGCATGGAAAAATACTCGGCTCCGTCACCACCTCGTCCGGTCGATTCCCATAAACGGGTGATTCCGGTCGCGTTTTTTAGTGCGTCATTAAAGTTGGTTACCACCTGTTCTTTCAGCAATTCTGCCGGAATGGATACATAAACCTGTGGGTTTTCAATATCTTTTAACGGCATTTTCGAAACGGTTGAGCTGCTTCTCTTTGTGAATTTGTTGGTTTTTTTCTCGTTGATCACAACGTCGTCCAACTCGTTAACGGTTTCTTTCAGAATGATGTTGGGTAGTGTGGTTTGTGCGGCATTTAGTGTCACCTTGATTTCGGTTCTTTTGTAACCTACCATAGTTACACGTAGGGTATAGGTGCCGTAATTCAGATTGGAAATGGAGTACTGACCTTCGTAGTTGGTCGACGTTCCGTGGGCCGTTTTCTGTACCGATATACTGGCATTTGAAAGTGCAACTCCGGATTCATTTAGAACAACCCCTTTTATAGTTCCTTTGTTTTGAGCAAATGTTACTATGGAAAAAAGACTCCAGAATAACACTAGGATTTGTCTGTTCATCTGACTATTTATTTAGATTCATTAAATTTTATTGCAAAATTAAAAGGCAACCTCGGAATAGACAAATTAATTAAGAATAAATAAAATATATTATGTAAGTTACTGTTTGTTAATTGTTTGTAAATTTTATTGCGTGTGTTTGCGTAAAAAAATATAAGATTTTTTTTCTAAAAAAGACAGTGTGAGTTTTAGTGGTTGTGATAAAAAATTTGTTTTTTGTCGAGTAACCTTACTTTATCGTGTTTTTAAGAGTAGGAAAAAACTTTCGGGAGAGCTTTTTTATAAGGTAATTATCTTTATGTCACTTAGTTGTGAAATATTTTATAGTTTTAGTTTTGCTGCAATTTATTATAAAAAAGAGTACCCATATATGGTGTTGTTTTCGTTGTTTTTTTGCTTTTTTAATGCATTTATAGGTACAAATGAGCGCGCGATTATAAAATGTACTAATGGAAGTTGTAATTGTTGAAAAAAAGATACATTTGTAAAAAATAAATACTTGATAACTCAAATATATTTCAATGGTAAATAAAGATTTGAATTTATTGCTTAATATGACAAAAGTGCAATCGATTGTATCCCGGAAATTCGATTCGCTGAGTGTCCATGGTCTCGGATTTAGTGATTTTATGATACTTTATGTTTTGTATAATGCGCCGGGACAACGTATGCGTCGAATCGATCTGGCTGAAAAAATCGGGTTGACCGCTTCCGGGGTTACCCGTTTGCTTGCTCCTCTGGAAAAAATCGGACTGGTAGGGAGGGAGGTCAATGTGCGGGATGCCCGGGTAAGTTATGTGGTAATTACGGCAAATGGCGAAAAGATATTTGAAGAAGCAAAAATAACCGCCGAACATATCGCAACGAATTTATTACCACCCAAAAAAGGAAAATCCATAGAACTGATGTCGGAGTTGTTGGCAGAACTGGGCGGTAATCTCTAATCAAAATCTAAAAAAATACAGAAAAATTTATACCAATATGCCTACTGTTGCACTACATAATGTCGAAGTATACTATACTGTTTTAGGCGACAATAACCCGGAGAGTATCGTGTTAATTCCCGGCTTGGGAAGTCAGCTGATTCGTTGGGATGAGGCTTTTTGTCAGACATTGGTTCAAAATGGTTTTCGGGTAATCCGGTTGGATAATCGGGACTCGGGTGCTTCCGTTTTTAAAACCGATCCCCAAAATGGGTATGGCAATGATCTTGAAAAAGCCTTTGAAAAAGTAAAAAGGGAAGGACCTCCGTATTCGCTAAATGATATGGCTTTCGATGTAATTGGATTATTGAACCATTTAAATATCGACAAAACCCATATTGCGGGACGTTCGATGGGAGGAATTATCGGACAGTTATTAGCTGTGAATTACCCGGAACGAGTACAGTCGCTCACGATTATCATGTCGACATCATTAAATCCGGTTTTGCCTCCGGTCGCGCCGGATGTAATGGCTATGATGACCCAATCGCCGATAGATGTGGTAGCAAACCGCGAAGACTATATCAAACATGCACTGGCCTTTTCAAAGCGTATTTCAGGTGCTGTTTTTCCATGTGATGAAGTATGGGAACGCAAAATGATTGTAGCTGAATTAAAACGTGCTAAACCGGAGAATAGTACCTTCCGACAATTACTGGCTATGGGTTCCTGGAAATACGAGGAGGCAATTTTGAAGAAAATAACAGCGCCGACACTAATCATTCACGGTACGGAAGATCCGATTTTTCATCCGGAGTGTGCCCGGGATTTAGCCCGTTCCATTCCGGAATCCCAACTTCGATTTATCGAAGGGATGGGACATGTGATTCCATCAGAATGCTATGTTGTTGTAGTTGAGTTGATTATCGCGAATGCCAATAAGAGCAAGCACTAGTCGCATAAAATAAAAGGCCGTAGTGTATCTGTGTCTATGAAAATATGTTTTTCTGTATCTGTGACTGTTGGTAAGGCCTTTATAGCTTTGTATTATAAAAATCAAATGCTATGAACCGTATCGTTACCGATAAAACAGCGTGGAGTATCACGGAAGTATATGCCACCGACATCCTACAGTTAAAAGTTTGTTTTAATAAATGGAACGATCGACCACAGCATATGTCGGTTGAAGCGTCGTTTGGAATTCCGTTTTTACAGTTCAAAAATAAAAAAGTGACTATCGGTTTTGCCAGTCTGCTCGTAAATGAAAATGGAGATATAGATTATGTACTATACCAACAAGTATGCGAGAATCCGGAAATGCAAACCGAATGGGAAAAGCAGGTTGCGATGGCGTTTTTGGAAAAAAGAACTGCTTTTCAAGATATCGATTCGCTGCAATCGGGAATTCTATGCCTTTTAAACTGGCTGGATTATAGCAGTAATTAAAGCGTTTACCAATACATTTGTGAAAATTTGTCTGATGAAAACAGAAGCCTTATACCAAAAAATAGCCAGGACCATAGCCGAACAAATCCATAGTGAAACGTTACAACAAGGCGATAAATTACCGTCAATCCGGAGTGCGCAGAAGTTGTATAATGTAAGCATCAATACGGTTAAATTGGCCTATTTGGAATTGGAAAGTCATTCACTGATCGAACCACGACCGAAATCGGGCTACTTTGTAAGTCAGACATCACAGCGAAAACGGGCATTACCCAGTGTAACCCGGATTAAGGCGACCGAAAAAAAAGAGACTGCTCAGGATCTGGTCGACAAAGTGTTCGGAACTATAGCCAATGAAGATGTAACACAATTTGCGTTAGGGATTCCGGGGAAAAATTTCCTTCCGTTGGCAAAGTTAAATAAAGCAATTATTAAAGCGGTAAAAGATCGGGACGATAGCGGAACGTCCTACGAACCGGTTCAAGGGAGTGAGCATTTACGTCGTGAAATTGCAAAATGGGCATTGGTATTGGAAGGCAAAATTACCGAAGATGACCTGGTGATTACTTCCGGTGCAATCAATGCGATTTATAACGGTCTGATGGCGGTTACGAAACCAGGTGATGCCGTGGCGGTCGAAACACCGGCCTATTTTGGAATGTTACGGGCGATTCAGCTTTTGGGCTTACGGGCGATCGAAGTGCCAACGCATCCGGTTTTAGGGGTTGATCTCGATGCGCTAAAAGAAATTTTACCACAGGTGGCTGCCTGTTGTTTTGTGACCAATTTTAATAATCCGATGGGCTTTCAGATGCCGGATGAAAATAAAAAAGAACTGGTTCGATTGATCACCCATTATAATGTGCCACTGATTGAAGATGATATTTATGGGAATCTGTTTTTCGGTGCCGAACGTCCCAAGCCTTGTAAATACTACGATGAAGCCGGATTGGTGATGTGGTGTGGTTCGGTTTCCAAATCGATGGCACCCGGGTATCGCGTCGGATGGGTAGCACCCGGACAGTTTAAAGATAAAATTATCCGCCAGAAAATCGGACAAACGGTTTGTTCACCTTCGTTATTCCCGGATGTGATTGCACATTTTTTAGAATACGGAAGGTATGATCATCATTTGAGAACCTTTCGACAGAAGTTGTATGCCAATTATTTGCAGATTCAACGTGCGGTGGAAGCTTATTTTCCGGATAACACCAAGATTTCGCAGCCAAAAGGTGGTTTTATGCTTTGGCTGGAACTGGATAAACGAATTTGTACGGAAGATTTGTACGATCAGGCTTTAACGCAAAAAATGAATTTTGCACCGGGTCGAATGTTTTCACAATACAACCAGTATAACAACTGTATGCGTCTGAATTATGCAATGGAATGGACTGATCGCGTTGAAAACGATTTGAAAAAACTGGGCACTATGGTTAAGAACAGTATTTAAACAAATTTCGATTATTGCCGTAAAATCTTCTCCATTGCTTTTCCTTTGGCCAGTTCGTCAATCAGTTTATCGAGATAACGGACTTTTTGCATCAGCGGATCTTCGATGTTTTCCACCCGATAGCCACAGATCATACCGGTAATTTTGGAAACATTCGGATTGAATTGTGGCGCTTGTGCAAAAAAGGTTTCAAAATCGGTTTTAGTATCGAGAAGTTGCTGTAAGCTTTGTTGATCATATCCGGTTAGCCAGCATATAATCGTGTCGACTTCATCTTTGGTGCGGCCTTTTCTTTCCGCTTTCTGAATATAATGCGGATAAACACTCGCAAATGCCATTTTGTATACTCTTGAATGATCCATCTTTATTGATGTTGTTGTTTCTATCGTTTTCGAAGAAATTAGTTTATCAGTCATACAAATTTAAACAAATAGATTGGATCAGGGAGTTTGTTGTTTATCGGAATGAATAGCAGGACAAATCCCATTTCTAAAACTTGTCCTACCTTCCTTTTTCTAAAGAAATTAATGATCACTAAACATTTTCAACATAATCATTATGGCATTATCGGAATGCATTCGCTCGCCATTTTCAAGGGATTCCTGAGCGGCTTTGGCGGCTCGTTGCCGCATATTCGTTTCATAAGCAGCTATCGCTTCCTGTAGGGTTTCGTATTCAGTCGACGTCAGGAATTCGCTTAATTCCAGCGCATCGAGCATGGCCATATTAGCGCCTTCGCCTGCAAACGGTGGCATTACGTGGGCTGCGTCACCAAGGAGCGTCACATTGGATTGCGCTTCCCAGGTCTGATCCAAAGGCATACAATATATAGGACGCGGGATAACCGTAGCAGGACTTTCGAACAGCTCGTTCCATTTGGAGTTCCATCCCACATATTCCGCTTGAAACCATTCCAACAATTGTTGGGTGTTGGAATAATCCAAACCATTGGTGGTTGCCCAGTTTTCCGGAACTTTAAGACTGGCATAAAAGGTTAATTCACCATTGCCTTTCATGCCCATAAGCAAGCATTTTTCTTTTCCGAAAGCCATAATTTTACCGTCGTTTAATAAAGTATGTATATTCGGAATGGCTTTGTTGGCATTTGGAATCGTAAATTCCACCATGGTAATACCAGAGTAAAAAGGTTTGATATTGGTAAGGTACGGACGTATTTTCGAATTAGCACCATCGGCAGCCACGACAAGATCGGCATAAGCAGTCGTGCCATTGTGAAAATACAATTGCCAACCTTCGCCTTGCTTTTCCATTCGGATAAAATGGCTATCCCAAACTACAGTTTCCGGTTGTAAAGAATCCAAAAGCATGTTGCGCAACGGACCGCGATCGATCTCTGGTCGGAAATGGGTATGGCCAAAGTTTTCCAACGGTTTGAAATCGTGATCACTATAGGCGATTTCGGCTTTTTCGTTCATGATCAATTTTTTGTCGGCGCCGGGGCGAAAATGACGCTTGAAAGTTTCGAATAAGCCGGCTTTGTATACGGCTGCCAGACCCGATCCTTCGTGTAAATCCAAAGGTGAACCCTGTAAGCGGGCTTCCCGATTATAATCGCGTTCGTATACGGTTACGTTGATTCCCTGAAGTTGTAAAAGCCGGGCTAATGTTAGTCCTCCGGGACCACCGCCTATAATGGCGATTTGTTTATGTGCTGGTTTCATATCCTATATTTACTATGGATACAAAGCTATCGCTGTTTTAAAACGGATACTAGTACAAATCGGTCGTTTTGATTTTTGGATAGTTCGCTCGGAACGACACCCGAGAATTTTTTGATCTCCTTTATAAAATGGTTCTGATCGGTAAAGTTTAATTCCGGAAATAATTTGCCTTGGGCGATATGTTCCAGTGAGGCTCTGAAACGTAGAATGGTGCAATACGCTTTTAGTGAAAGCCCAAACTGTTGGTTGAAATAACGGTTAATCTGCCGACTGCTCCACACGGTTTTTTCCGAAAGCTCCGCAACGCTCATTTCGCCTTTGGAGGTATAGATCAATTCAAAAAGCCGGTGTTTTCGCAGGGCTGTTTTTTGGGGTAAATGGGCTGTTAGTATTTGGGTGGCCTTTTTGTAAAAAGTGTCAAAGTCAATAAAATCCGCCGCGCCGAAATCCCAGAAATTATCAGGTAGCGTTGTAGCGGTATTCAGTAGTGCAGCGATAGATTTTTGCAGGATATACTCAGCGCCTAATGGTTTAAAGCTAATTACAAAAGTACGGGTTTGCGGCTGAATGCTCCTTTGCTCGGGATAGGTCTCGAGTCCGAGAAGTAAGGTTTGAAAGGGATTGAATGCCGTTTGTGAAAAAAACAGGTCAATCCGACCATCGGGCATTACCACAACGTCCTTTTCCTGATCGGAAGGATTGGAAAATATCCCGATACTCTCGATATAGTCGGCAAGTACAGGTTCCGGGTCGCGGAATTGATATTGGAAATCCTTATCCATGGTATATCGGTGTTAGGATAATACGGGTTTAAAAGTAGCAAATTATCAATTATAATTGTGCCGATAAATGACGTTTTGTTCCGAAGTAAGCCTACCGTGAAATTCCTTCCGATACTAAAAATTGGTCCGAATAGAGGGGCAAAAAGTCCTTTAATGGGTATAGTTTAATAATTTTTTTAAAATAGTAAGAAAAAGTTAACATCAATTTAAAATAATAGTGGTAAATATATTTATATAAGAAAATTTAACATTTTTATGAAAAATTATTTTGCAGTAAAATTTTGGTATGAATTTTATTACTCTATTTTTGGCACACTTTTAAAAACAACAATGAATAAGTTCGTTCCATTACTTTTACTGTTTTCCGGATGCGTTTTTTCGCAATCGGATTCGCTGTCCATACATAACAAACGTTTTGAAAACCGAAAAACGCAAACGTATACCATCGATGCGAATACCGAACGAATTTACTACCAACCCAAATGGCACGAACCGGTTACCAATCTCTGGCAGGATTTCAAAGATACCAACCGCGATTTTATTGCCGATGATCACGCCTGGTACTTAGGAGGTGCTTTAGCGGCTACGGCGGTAATGATCCCATTTGATCAGGATATTATCGATGAATCCCGAAGATTTGCGGATAAAATGGGATTGTCGCCCGATAATAAATACGGGAGTTTAGGACCGCTGAGTAATATTCCTCAGAATACCGGTGCGGCGTTTTATCTGGTAGGGAATGGAACAACAGTATTGCTATTGTCGGCTGGTTTTATGACGCATGCCCTTTTTACAAACGATTACCGCGCCTATGCCACCGCTTCGGGTATGCTTGAAAGTATGGCGCTTTCAGGATTTTATATCCAGGTACTCAAACGAACTACGGGTCGGGAAAGTCCATTTATAGCACGGGAAAATGGTAATCCAGGCGGCGATTGGAATCCGTTTCCTTCTTTTACGGCCTATGGCGAAAATACACCTACTTACGATGCTTTTCCATCCGGCCACCTGGCCACTATTATGTCGGCTTTTACAGTGATTACCACCAATTATCCTGAGGTGAAATGGCTTAAACCGGTTGGTTATTCAGCTATTGGACTTTTAAGTTTCCAAATGGTTCAAAGTGAAGTACACTGGATATCCGATTATCCGCTGGCCTTGATCATCGGGTATTTTAGCGGAAAAAATATTGCCCGAAACCGTTTTATTGATCGCAAAAAAGACGGTCAGGTTAACCTCAAAAAAAAATACGATCTCCGGGTTACCGGAAATTACCACCGCTATGGCTTTCAAACTTTAGGCCTTAAAATGACATTCTAATGACAAAAATCCACCATTTACTATGCTGTATTATTGCAGCACTGTGCCTCCCTGTTTCAGGCTTTTCACAAACAGTATCCGATACTTTGGTAACATCCAAAATGTTGGTAACATCCGATACCTTGCTAAAACAGGACTGCTTTTCGTATAAAAAACTGATTATTCCGTCGGCACTGATTATTGGTGGTACGTTGCTTCGACACTCCGCAATTAATAACGATGTGAAGGAATATAGAGATCGGAATTTTGGATCTTTCAAAACCTCTTTCGACGATTATTTCCAGTACAGTTCGATTGCGTTGACGTTTGGAGGGAATTATATGGGATTCAAATCCGAGCATAGTAATGCCCGTATGCTTTCGAATATGTTGGTTTCGAAATTGTTGCTAACAGCGATTACATTACCGTTAAAAAATAATATCGGTGATTTACGACCGGATGGCTCGGCAAATAATGCTTTTCCGTCCGGACATACTGCGGCTGCTTTTACCTGTGCAACCTTACATTTTTTAGAATATCGAAATAGCAATATATGGTTTGCCAGTGCCGGATTCCTGGTGGCAACAACTACCGGAACACTGCGGGTGATGAACAACCGCCATTGGGTGAGTGATATAACCGCAGGCGCCGGAATTGGTATGACTACGGCTATTTTAACCTATTATTTTAATCCACTGACGTTTGAGGTGAAAAAGGATAACCGGGTGTGTTTTAGTCCGATGTATTTCGACAATAAAGCCGGGTTGGCACTGAACTACAATTTTAAATAATTTGCCGATCTCAATTCCTGTCAAAAAAAACGATATGCCGAAATGAAAACCGGATTGACAACAAATACCCTTGTTTCGTGAAATTTTAGTCAAGATTTGTGCTATTTTGATACGTCCTCTTTGGCGTACATTTGCTATGTGAAGAATAGATTCATTTCGTTAAAGCATAGTTTATAGATGGTTAGGCTGTTATTTTTTGTACTCATTTTTATTTTGGCTCCTTTCGCTCCGGCAAAGGCCAGTATCGATGTACAGAATTGTACTGTTTTTAAAACACAGTCAAACGAGCAAAAAACGAAAAAAAGTATAGTAGTATATACGTCCGAAACCAAATCGGATTTAGTTGTTTTTATTCCGGCGGATGGTGATAATGACGCCGATACAACGAACGATAAAAATACACCCTCCATTCTGTTTCCTAACATTAATGCCTGGTATGAGGCATTATGGATTACAGGAGTCAAAGAGCCACAAAAGCAGGCCATTTTTTCTTCGGATGGTCCTGTGGTACTCCCACTTAGGTACTTGTTGTACCACCAGTTGAAAATTCCTTTTTCAACACTATAACAGCTGTTTAGCGTTTTATTTTCTTATATCCCTATTCGGATTTTCTGATCAGAAAACTTCCCGAAGTAATATTTACGGACTTTAATTACCTTTTCTAAGACTATGCACGAATTAAGTATAGTGAAGGATATTTTTGAGACGTTGGAGGAGCATTATGACACCCGAGTGGAGGCAATTGCTAAAATTCAGGTAACGGCCGGACTGTTGTCCAATGTACAACCGGTGCTCATTCAGAACGCTTTCGATGCCTTCATCGCCGATACCATAGCCTATAAAGATATCGAACTGGAAGTGGTTGTAAACGATATCGTGGCACACTGCGAACATTGTAACACGGATTTTCCCGTCTGCTACCATCGGTTTGTCTGTCCCTGTGGACAGCCTTCCACAACGATAGTTCAGGGAAATGAACTGTTTATTTCTAAAGTAACTTTTAAATAAAATCAAAAAATATGTCAAATTCACCTGCAACTCCTAAAAGTGCGGGAAACCGTGTAGGTTCCGTACAATGTGACAATACGACTTTACATCTGCTAAAAGCCAATGATTTTGTGGCGAAAGCAATTCGCGAAAAACTAAAAGATGTCTGCGTGATCAATGTGTGTTCTTCGCCGGGATCGGGAAAAACGACGCTGATGCAGGAAACGGGAAAACGACTGGCCAGTGAACTGAATATTTCGGTTTTGGTGGGCGATCCGGAAACCGAACGGGATGCGGTTCGTATGCGCGAAGCCGGACTTAATGCGCTTCAGATTGTAACCGGAGGGATGTGCCATATTGAAGCACAAATGATTCTACAGGCTTTGGAGCACATCAATCTGGTAGGGACCGATTTGCTTTTTATCGAAAATGTCGGAAACCTGTTATGTCCGTCGGCATTCGATTTGGGCGAAGATTACCGGGTAACACTTTTGGCATCGACCGAAGGCGATGATAAACCGAAAAAATATCCACGCATGTTCTTAACAAGTGAACTGATGTTGGTGTCCAAAGCAGATTTATTGCCTTATGTGCCGTTTTCGGTCGAAGCGGTGACAAAAGATGCCCGCGAGGTAAATCCGGAATTGGAAGTGATGACTATCAGTACGTTAAATGGCGATGGACTGGACGAATGGACCGAATGGTTAAAACAAAAAGTGGCCGAAAAAAGAAAAATTTCGAAAACAATATAATGAAAGAGCCCGTAGTGATTGATGAAGTAGCTCCGGTTGATGATGCCGTTTTCGCAGTAAGTGATGTTTTGGAACTGGAATGGTTTGAAACACGCAAACAGCGATTTACCAGAGCGACATATGGCGGTGCAGTTTTGGTTTTACAACTGGAGAATCAAGACGAATGGTACCATGGAGGGGGCTTGTTTTCTGATGGGGAATTAATAGCCGTGCTCCGGATTAAAGAATGCCTGACGGTTCAGTTTAGTCCGTTAAACCTAACGGAGGCAGCCGATTTCTGTTACTATATCGGAAATCGCCATTTGCCGGTTTACCTCGGAAATGACAAAGCTACTTTTATCGCTCCCTACGATGGAAAACTTTTTGAGCAACTGGACTACCGTTATCCGAACCGTATCCGACTGTTACATGATCGGTTGGTATCCGAAAAGGCCGTCCGTAACAAGATGAAGACTATAACAAGATGAAGTATCCAATTCAAACAATAAAAATACTCGGACTGTTTACTTTTTTGGTGTTAATGGGGTGTAACTCCCGCCAAAAATCAGTCCCCAAAGCGGAAGTGGTGGCCACCGACAGTCGGGGGAAAGAAATCCGCTTACCACATGTAGCACAACGTATTGTAGTACTGTATCCGTCGTTGGTCGATGTCGTGTATATGCTTCAGGCCGGCGATCGTTTAGTGGGGATTCCGCAGCAGGTTTACGAGATCGAAGATACCTGGCAGTTTCTTTCCGCGCTGGATGATCGGATCAAAAACAAAAGTATTCCAACACCGACCTATGGCGGACAATCGGGTAACGTAGAAAGTATCGTCGGTTTAAAACCCGATTTGGTCCTGACGTTTAATACCGATGAAGATGCTACGACTCTGTTGGAAAATCTCGGGATTCCGGTATTTACATTTTCGTCACGAGATGAAAAAAGTATACTGGAGGAACTGACGCATATTGCCCGGTTGCTGGGTAAAGAAGAACGAGCCGATGGGATTACAAAATATATAAAACAGGAAGCCGAAGCAATGCGAAGCACAACAATTCAATCGCCTAAAAAAGCCTATTATGCATGGTCAAAAGGGCGGGTGATGTCGACTTCCGGTAAAGGGAGCCTGATCGATATGGCAATTCAGCTTTCGGGTGTGCAAAATGCGTGTCCGTTACCGATGGAAAATCCGAATATCAGTGCCGAAACGCTATATAAATGGAATCCGGATCTGATGGTATTATGGAATTCAAACGCATCGGATGTATATGGGCTAAAAGAATTGGAGGCTTTGCCGGCGGTTAAAAACAAACAGGTTTTTGTCATGACACCTGCTTTTCCTTTCGATCCGCATACGGTTAAGTTTTTATTGTTCGCCAAGCAGGTCCGCCATTGGGCAATTCCCGAATATACACAGGGGCAACTGAATCAGGATATGGCAAATGCATTTGAAGTTTTATATGGTAAAAAAGGCTTACGGTGATCATTAAAAAGTTTAAAATAGTAGTAATAATTGTCTTTCCATTAGTACTAGCTGTGATTTCACTGTGCGTGGGAACTACGCGAACTGTCGGATTGGATGAATTGGCACAACGGATGATCCGGGCATTAGGCAATTCGGATACGATACCAATGGCGACGGATAGTCTGGATACCATTTTATGGCAGATTCGCTTACCCCGAGTTATACTGACGTTTCTGGTTGGGGCTTCATTGGCGTCATCGGGTGGCGTTTTGCAATCCATTTTCAGAAATCCAATCGTCGATCCATTTACCTTGGGCATTTCATCGGGATCGGCTTTTGGGGCGGCATTGGCGATGTTGTTTCCGTTTATGGCGGTAAATCTGTCGGCTTTTGTTTTTGGAGTGCTGGCTGTCGGGATCACTTGGTTTGTATCGTATACCGGTGCCCGGACATCTATCGTAGGGATGGTTTTGGCGGGTATGATTGTCTCCGGAGTTTTTGTGGCATTGCTTACGGTGCTGCAATATCTGAGTGATCCGTATAAACTACAGGCTATCGTACAATGGACCATGGGAAATCTGCACACTGCTTCCTGGCAAAAGGTGCGGGTTACCGTTTTTCCGGTGCTTATTGGGCTTACGGTAATTGTGTTGTTGCGATGGAAACTCAACCTGTTGGCATTGGGCGATCAGGAAGCGAAGGCGGTGGGTGTAAATCCGATGCTTTTAAAGTTAGTGTTAATGGGGGGGACGACCATGATTACAGCCGTATCGGTAGCTGCTGTGGGGATTATTAGTTTGTTCGGATTGATCGTACCTCATATTAGTCGGATGATTTTCGGACCGGATAATCAGATTGCAGTTTGGGCGAATATTAGTATCGGTGGGTCATTATTGTTGCTAATCGACGATTTTTCCCGAACCCTGATGCCGTTTGAATTACCGGTAGGTGTTTTTACAATGATTATCGGAGCACCGGTTTTTATTTATCTGATGCGCAGAAATGCCATAAACTGGAACGCATGAAAAAGACCGTAACAATTGAAAACCTCTCGTTTGCTTATGGTCGGGAGCCGATCTTAAAAGAGGTAAATATAGCTTTCCCCGAAGCACAGCTTTCGGTGATCATGGGGCGAAACGGAAGTGGGAAATCGACGTTGTTTAATGTGATTGCCGGCCTGGAAAAAAAATACGAAGGCAAGGTTTGGATCGGAAATGAGGAGCGAAAAAATTGCAAACCGGGAAAATCGGAAATGCGGGTCGGATTTCTAAATCAGTTTCACCAAACCACTTTTCCGTTTACCGTTTTTGATGTGGTGCTCACCGGAAGGGCTTCGTTCTCCCGACTGACGCCTACAAAATGCGATCGGGAAGCCGTTGTGGAAATCCTGGATCGTTTTCGACTTTCCCACCTGAAAGAGAAGGCGTATACATCGCTTTCGGGAGGAGAACGACAATTGGTACTGCTTTGTCGCGTATTGGTACAACAACCGGATATTCTGATGTTGGACGAACCGACAAATCATCTCGATTTGCATTATCAGGTGGCAGTTCTGGAATGTCTGCAACAATTGGTAAAAGAGGGAACTACGGTTTTGTGTGTGATGCACGATCCGAATCTGGCTTTTATGTATGGTGATCGGTTTTATGTGATGCAGGATTGCGAATTACTGGATCTGCATGCCCACGATCCGACGCAAGTAAAACACCTACTCGAAACAACTTATCGGTTGCCATTGGCAACATTGGAACATCAGGGAAAAAAGCTGTTTGTTCCGAAACTGAAATAATTACAAGACAATGGAGAAAATCACAATTCATCAGGTAGAAACAGCTGATGCAGCTACAATATTGCCTTATGTGATCGGGTGTCGGAAGCTTTTGTTTCCGATGTTGGATCACGGAAATCCACCAAAAGATCTGGCATTTTTTGTGGAAAATTACCTGGAAAGTACCACCGGAGTTTTTTTACAGGCGCGGACTTCCGATGGGAGATTGGCAGGTGTTATCGGGATGATGCCCTATGATTATCGCTTTCCGCATTTGGAAATCGATGCCCAATCGACGGTGGAAGTAGCCCGGCTTTTTGTCGAACCGGAGTTCCGGAGAACGGGTTTGGGGACGCAGCTTTTTGAGGCGCTAAAAGCAATCGCTGCACAAAAAAAGATACAGCGACTCTATTTGCACACCCATCCATTTTTGACAGGAGCCTATGAGTTTTGGCTTAATCAGGGCTTTACATTACTGGACTATCGGATAGAAACGGGGTTTCAAACGTTACATATGGAGTTAATGACGGACGTGGAAATAAAAGAATATAAACATCAAGATCTTTTAGTATATAATGAGAACACAACATAGTAAATCTATTGTAATGCTGTTGGCACTTTTTGTGATGACAATAGTAACACAGGCACAGGAAATGGGGCACGTTTTTGGAAAAATAACCGATCCGAAAGGGAAGGCAATTCCCAATGCGACGGTGGTTTTGAACAATGAGGAACAAACGCCGACAAGCGAAAACGGAAATTTCGATTTTGGATCAACCGTAGTGTTTCCAATATCAATATCGGTACATGCAACGGGCTATAAAAACCTGAAGATGGCTTATGATCGCATTTCGTGGAATACAGATTCCGGAATGGTGTTGGTTTTACATCCCGAATCCAAAGTATTGGATGAGGTATTAATCACCGTTAGAAGAAATAATTCCTATCTGACCAACGAGTTGGAGATGGGCGGGAAGTATTCCGGAAAATTAAAAGACCTGCCACAGTCGGTTGCAGTGGTGAGTCGTGAGTTTATGGAAGATAAACAGGCCTATACGACCCGCGAGGTGGTTCAGGATCTGGCCGGCGTGACGACAGCTTCGTCGTATGACGATTTGGTAATCCGCGGGTTTAAAAGTGGTTACGAAACCGGCATCCGACTGGTAAATGGATTGCGGTCCGGCTATAGCTACGGGAATAGTTATTACCGTTCGCCTTTAACGCTCAATCTCGAAAGTATTGCGGTTTTAAAAGGCCCTGGAGCGTCTTTGTTTGGCGATGTAATACCGGGCGGAACGATCAATATGGTGACTAAAAAACCGTTGGAGTTTCAAAAAACAACTGTCAATTTTTCAGGCGGAAGTTTCGGAACCTTACGCACCAGTATCGATATGGGGGGACCTTTGGATAAGGATAAAAAAGTGCTGTATCGCTTAAATGCGGGATATGAATACAGTCAGACGTTTCGCGATGTCAACCAGCAACAGAATTTTATGTTCGCGCCTTCGCTAACGTTTAAGCCGGTCGAAGGGACGCAGGTCGATGTGGATATTGTGTACGATCAGTTTCATGGTTTTCTGGATCGCGGAATGGGAATTAAAGGAAACGATTTTTATGCCTTGCCACGTTCGTTCAATTTTAGTCAGCCATCCGATTTTTACAATACGCAAATGATGTCGTTTAGTGGGCGATTGACACAGCGCTTAACGCGACATCTTTCCCTGAATCTGAATTATATGAAATCGATGTATCAGGAAGATGTAAACGAGCATCGTACGCTAAACACCTTTGCCGATGCACCGACGAATACGATTATGAACCTGCGCTTTTTCGACCGTCATGGAAAGGATTATACCGACAATGCCGTGGCGTATTTTAAATGGGATATTCCGGGCGAAAAGATGGCGCATCATATTGTAGCTGGTGTGGATTTTGCCCAATATCGCGGCGATAAAAGCAACAGCTTACGGGAGGCGCGCCAGCAAATGGTAAACGGTCAGGCGGTGCCACTCACGTTTGATATGAATAATCCTATGCATACGATTCGGGATATCTCGAATTATAGCTGGCGGGATAATGTGAGTTATCCGTTTTTAAGTCCGTATAAAACGACGGGGATTTATGTACAGGATCAGGTGGCGGTAGCCGAACGATTAAAGGTCATTTTGGGACTTCGACATGAAAATTACAATTCCGAAACAATCGATGGAAAAAATGTCTCCAGTGCGACGCAAAACGCCTGGTTACCTCGTGTAGGACTCACGTATACCTTAAACGATCGCATCAATTATTTCGCGAGTTATTCTCAGGGATTTGCTCCGGTCGGGGCCAATTTTATCGAAAATTATAAAGATTACGGAGCCGAAAAACCTTTTACGTCGGAAACCAGTTATCAGCTCGAAACGGGATTTAAAACGGGATTTTTTAAAGAGCAGTTGCAGATGGATTTGTCTTTATTTCAGATCCAACGCAACAACATGCTGATCGCAACCGGCGAAACATCCGACAAAGGATTACCGGTTTACCGACAGTCGGGCGAGGCGGTGTCCAATGGGATCGAACTGGATGTCCGCGGTCAGCTGACCAAAGAATTCCAGCTAATGGCCAATTATTCCTTTAACGATACCAAGGTGAAAGCATCTTCGATTGCCTCTGAAGTGGGACAAAAACTACCCGGAGCGCCGAAAAATATGGCAAGTCTATGGATGAAATATGTGTTTTCGACTACGGGGGTAAAAGGTTTGGGATTCGGAACAGGGATGACCTATGTAGACAGCCGTCGTATGGATAACAGTGTGGGGAAAGACACCGCTGGTAATGCGCTTTGGGCCGAATGGCCGTCGTATATCACGGTAAATGCAGCCGCTTACTATCATATCGGAGGGATGAAACTTGCGGTGAATGTCAATAATATCTTCGACAAGTATTATTTCCTCGGAGGTTTCGATTACACCAGAGCATTCCCGGGCGCACCGCGAAATGTGATGCTTTCCTTAGGCTATACTTTCTAAATATAAAATAATAATAAATACGAGTAAAAAACACCATTAAATATGCATTTAGTACCTAGAGAAACAGAAAAACTTTTGCTGCACCTGGCCGGTGAACTGGCCAAAAAGCGCAAGAACCGTGGGCTTAAATTAAACTATCCGGAAACGATTGCTTATATCAGCAGTGAGTTGCTGGAAGCTGCCCGCGATGGTAAATCGGTAGCCGAACTGATGCAGTACGGCGCAACACTTTTAACGCGTGAGGATGTGATGGAAGGAATTCCGGAAATGATTCACGACGTACAGATTGAAGCAACGTTCCCGGATGGAACGAAGCTGGTAACGGTTCATAATCCGGTTCGATAATTTAAAAATTAAAAACATGATTCCAGGAGAATTTTTTATCAAGGAAGGTGACATTATTTGCAACGAAGGCAGAGAAGTTACCACAATAACGGTAGTGAATACGGGTGACCGGCCTATTCAGGTAGGGTCGCACTACCATTTTTTTGAAGTGAATAAAATGATGGCGTTCGACAGGGGGCAGGCTTTTGGCAAACGATTAAACATTATTGCCAGTACGGCGGTCCGTTTTGAACCGGGCGAATCCAAAATAGTCGAACTGGTTCCCTATGCCGGCGGACGAAAAATCTATGGGCATAACGATTTGGTAAATGGCGATACCGAAACCGAATCGGCTAAAGAGGACGCTTTAAACCGAGTGGAGAAAAATCATTTTAAAAATAAAATAGCATGAGCTTAAAGGTAAACCGATTAAATTATGCGGCCATTTTTGGTCCGACAACAGGTGATAAAGTACGTTTGGGCGATACGGATATCATTATCGAAGTAGAAAAAGATTTTGCGAGTTATGGCGATGAAGCCAAGTTTGGAGGCGGAAAAACGGTTCGCGACGGAATGTGCCAGTCGTCAACCTTATTACGTGACGAAGGAACGCTGGATATGGTGATTACCGGTGCTGTTATTCTGGATCACTGGGGAATTGTAAAAGGCGATATCGGAATCAAAGACGGAAAAATAGTAGGTGTGGGCCGTGCCGGAAATCCGGATACAATGGACAATATCTCACCAAATATGGTCATCGGAGCATCAACGGAAGTGCATGGCGGACATGGGTATATTATCACGCCGGGAGGGATCGATACGCACATCCATTATATCAGTCCGACGCAGGTCGATACAGCTTTATACAGTGGGGTGACTACTATGATTGGTGGCGGAACCGGGCCGGCCGATGGTACGAATGCGACGACTGTAACGCCCGGAAAGCACAATATGAAACGGATGATGCAGGCGGTAGAAAACATGCCGATGAATTTTGGGTTTTTCGGAAAAGGAAATGTCGGTACCGAGCAACCGATTATCGAACAGATTGAAGCCGGGGCATTGGGGGTTAAAATCCATGAAGATTGGGGAGCGACGCCGGCAACGATCGACAGAGCTTTGACGGTAGCCGATCAGTATGATGTTCAGGTGGCGATCCATACCGATACGTTGAATGAAGGTGGCTTTTTGGAAGATACGATGCAGGCCATTAACGGTCGGGTGATTCATACGTTTCATACCGAAGGTGCCGGAGGCGGACATGCTCCGGACATTATTAAATCGGCCATGTATCCGAATGTATTGCCGGCATCGACCAATCCGACCCGCCCGTTTACTAAAAATACAATTGACGAACATTTGGATATGTTGATGGTTTGTCATCATCTGAGTAAAGATATCCCGGAAGATGTGGCTTTTGCCGATTCCCGTATTCGTCCGGAAACCATTGCGGCAGAAGATATTTTACAGGATAGAGGGGTGTTTAGTATTATGAGTTCCGATTCGCAGGCGATGGGACGTGTAGGGGAAGTGGTAACCCGAACCTGGCAAACTGCCGATAAGATGAAAAAACAATTGGGCGTATTGCCACAGGATGAAGGTAAAGATAACGACAATTATCGGGCCCGACGTTATGTAGCGAAGTATACGATTAATCCGGCCATTGCACACGGTGTGTCGCAGTATATCGGATCGATCGAATCGGGAAAAATTGCCGATATGGTATTGTGGAAACCGGCCTTGTTTGGTGCAAAACCCGAAATGATTATTAAAGGTGGAAGTATTATCGCTGCCAAAATGGGGGATGCAAATGCGTCTATTCCAACGCCGCAACCGATTATTCTGAGAACGATGTTCGGAGGTTACGGAAAAGCGGTGACCGAAACCTGTTTTAATTTCGTTTCCAAAGTTTCACTGGAAAAAGGAATTAAAAAAGAATATGGTTTACAACGGACTTTACTTCCGGTGGAAAATTGCCGTTCGATTTCTAAAAAAGACATGATTCATAACGACGCCACTCCGGAAATTATCGTAAATCCTGAAAATTATCAGGTGAGCATCGATGGGGAAGTTCTAAAATGCGAACCTATTGATACGGTGGCGTTAGGACAGCGTTATTTTCTTTTCTAAATAAAAAATAATAGGACAACAGGAACTATAAAGTGGTTTCTGTTGGCCTTTAAGTACCTGTATTATGATCTTGATCACTGAAATTACCCGCAATCTGAAAACAGAATTCTCTACAAAACGAAGGGATTCGTTACCGATCGAATGGTACGAAAGTACGAAAAGGATTCAACGCCTTAAAACGGACGACGGGTTGGAAATTGCGATCCGATTGCTGGGCACAAACGGTCGGCTTCAGGACGGTGATATTTTGTATGAAGATGAGGATGCCATTGTGGTGGTGGTGATCAAACCCTGTGAGGTGCTTGTAATCCCAATACCGGATATACCTACCATCGGTTTTATTTCCTGCGAAATCGGAAACAAACATTTGCCGCTTTTTGTAGAAGATGGCGTGCTTTTACTACCATTTGAACGACCGATGTTACACTGGTTGGAATCGAATGGGTTTAATCCACAACGGGCCGAACGAAAACTGAAAAACGGTCTGAATGCGAATGTCGATCCTTCCCATCATAAAAGCATGCGGGTGGCGACTCAAAAAATTAAGGTGCTTATAAAAGAATAAAAACATGAAAAAATCATTTCTGGGAAAACTGCTGCATTTGTCCGATCCGACCTTACCGATTGGCGGGTATACGCATTCCAACGGACTGGAAACCTATGTCCAAAACCAGTGGGTGTACGATAAAAAAAGTACCAACGAATATGTACGACATAACCTGTGGCATAACCTGAAATACAACGATGCGGTTTTGATGAAACTGGCTTATGAGGCTACAGCGGAAAATGATCTGGATGCATTGCTGGCACTCGATGAAGAATGTACGGCGTTGAAAAGTCCGAAGGAAATCCGACAAGCCAGTCAGAAGCTTGGATTGCGGCTTTTTAAGATTTTCGGACGGTATACCGAACATGTTTTGATTTCGGAATGGGAAAAGCGGATCAAAGCGAAAAGTGCCGACAGTCATTATTGTATTCTATTTGGGATGTTTGCCTGTTTGCTGGATATCCCGTTACCGGAGGCATTGCACGGGTTCTATTATAATGCCGCGATAGGAATGGTGACCAATGCCGTAAAACTCGTTCCGCTGGGACAACTGGACGGACAAGATATACTGTTTGAACTCCACGATGATCTGGAGACCCTTTGCGATGAAACATTCGAAGTAGCGCGCGATCTCGTTGGACTTTGTAATATTGGTTTTGACATCCGATGTATGCAGCATGAGCGCTTGTACACCCGAATTTATATCTCTTAAAAATTAAAAAAATGGAAAACAGAAAATATGTAAAAATTGGTGTCGGCGGCCCGGTTGGATCGGGAAAAACAGCGCTTTTGGAACGTTTGAGCCGACGATTGTTAAACGAACTCGATCTGGCGGTTATTACCAACGATGTCTACACCAAGGAAGATGCGGAATATATGGCGAAAAACAGCCTGTTGCCGCGGGAGCGTATCATTGGGGTGGAAACCGGCGGTTGCCCGCATACTGCAATACGCGAAGATGCCAGTATGAACCTGGAAGCAGTGGACGAACTGGCGAGTCGTTTTCCGGATTTGGAACTAATCCTGATCGAAAGTGGTGGTGATAACCTTTCGTCTACGTATAGTCCGGATTTGGCTGATATTACCATTTTTGTGATCGATGTGGCCGAAGGGGAGAAAATGCCGCGAAAAGGAGGACCGGCAATTACGCGTTCGGATTTATTGCTGATTAATAAAAAAGACCTCGCCCCATATGTAGGAGCGAGTCTGGAGGTTATGGAACACGATGCCCGGGCAATGCGAAAAGGGGCTCCGTTTTTGTTTTCGAACCTGAAAACCGGCGACGGACTGGAAGAGATCGTGGGATGGATTAAAAAATATGCGCTTTTACAAGATGTAGATGAGCCTAATGTATTACGATAGATGATCAGTGCTTTAACGATACAGGTGGCGCAGCGAGATGGGAAGTCGTATCTCAAGGATGCTTATTTCACACAGCCGTTTCGCATTGTGCCGGTGGGACACTATCGGAAAGATCGGGCGGCCTACCTGATGATCATGAGCTCTTCGCCGGGTTTGCTGGATGGAGATGAACATCAGATTCAGATCGATATTGCCGAGGATGCCCGATTGCAGTTGCAAACACAGGCCTATCAACGGTTGTTTCATATGAAGGCCTATTCGTCGCAAACAACTAAGGTACGCTTGGGAAAAAATGCGGCGTTTTCGTTTGTGCCGCATCCCGTGGTACCGCAAAATTCATCCCGCTTTTTAAGTCAGAATCGTATCGATATGGAGGAAGGGTGTCATGTATTGCTGAGTGATATTGTGACTTGTGGACGTAAAATGTCTGGGGAAGTCTTCGAATACCATCATTTTCAAAATCGTACCGACTGTTATGTCAACGGAAAGCTGGTTTTAAAAGACAATGTGTTGTTGCAACCCGACCGAATGCCAATTCTGGGATTGGGAATTCTGGAGGGGTATACGCATCAGGGGACCTTATTTTACCTTAATTCGGCTGGTATTGACGTAAAGAATTGGATTGAAGTGTTTTATGAAACCTACTGTGAAACGGAAGAAATTGCCTTTGGGATTAGTGAGTTACAGGGCGATGGTTTTATGGTTCGGATTTTAGGACATGGTGCCGAGCAGTTGTTTTCCATTTTTCAGAACATACAGCAACAGTTATGGGAAGCACTTTTTTTAACCGATACGACCAAACCCCGAGATGAACAAAATAAGACGGCTGTTACTACAGAAGTCGTAGCTATTAAGTAAATAACAATGTTATAATGAAAACTCAATTGATGACTTTTATCCGGGCTTTTTTTAAAGGATACGGACAAATCATGTTACAGGGACATACCTGGACCGGCGTTTTGTTTTTAAGCGCCATTTTTTACGATTCGACCTTAATGGGAGTGGCCGCAGTGGTGGCCAATCTAACGGGAATGTTGACGGCGAAACTCTTAAAATATGAGGAGACGTTGATAGAAAACGGACTTTTTGGTTTTAATGCGAGCCTTTTCGGGATCGCTTTGATGTTTTATTTTGATCAGAATAGCTGGGTTTGGATCGCCTTACTTGTGGGCTCGGCCTTAACCACGCTATTGATGGGCGTAGCGTTACAAAAGAAGTTTCCGGCTTTTACCTTTCCGTTTATCGTAGTGACCTGGCTGGCGTTGTATATTCTTAGCATACCGGAATTGGCGCTGCGAACGGTTCCGGAGCACTTTGTGGATATTCAGCAAATGGACGATTTCCTGATCGAAGGACATGCCTTTGGACAGGTGATTTTTCAAGGAAGTCTGGTTGCCGGTCTGATTTTCTTTATCGGGGTATTTATCAGTAAACCCATGGATGCACTCTATGGTTTTGCCGCGGTGATCATCAGTATTTATATTTCCCACCACGGTCATGAGTCCACCGAAATGACAAACAACGGTATTTATAGTTTTAATGCTGTTTTGTGTGGAATCGCGTTAAGCGGACCACGGGTTCGGGATGGTATTTATGTGTTGACGGCCGTTGTTATAGCGACCTATTTTGACCTTTTTATGGTGCATTATGGATGGACGACCCTAACGTTTCCATTTGTTTTTGCTATGTGGATGATGGCGCCTTTTCAGAAACTCGATCGCTGGGTGGTGCAAAAAATACATGTATTGGGGGGGAATCGTTAAGGAAGTTGCTTTTGAGTGCTGCATTCCAGAATCACTACAGTTTTGCATCGTAGTATTGCTGCTGTAACGAATACATCTCAAATTTAAATTCTTATAGAATGAGTATACAAACAAAAACACTTTTCCTGATTTTTTTAGTAAACATAGGTTCGTTTCATACAATTCAGGCGCAATTAAGTCCGCCGGGATTGGGGAAAACAAAAGCCGCTTTCTGGTCGGCAGTTGGCGTAAAACGAAAACTGGATTCCGTTGGAAAAAAAGAAACGATGACCTACTTCGGATTGGGACGAAAAAGCGATCCGGATCGTTCGAACTTACTCGAAAACCAGGCAATTTTGGTGTTGAATCACGAAGTGTACGATAATTTTGCGCCGAATCAGCAGTATAGTTATGCGGTGAGCTATCGCCGACAAGATATTTACGAAACGAAAGTGCCCTATCGTTTTGAAGACACCGAACAGGAATTCCGGGTATATGGTCGTTATGCCTATACCTGGCGTTTGGGTGATCAATGGAAATGGAAAAATACCGCCCGACAGGAATTCCGGAAGTTTTATACCGCCGATTTTAATAAGGCCGGTGAAAATTTTCAACTCCGAACCCGATTCAAAACGCAGTTGACCTATAATTTACCAACAAAGACAAAGCAGGCACTGGCTTTAAGTGCCGAAGGTCTTTTTGCGATAAGCCGCTATAACGGAGGCGATAAAAAATGGTCGAAGTTGGCTTATAAAGAAGCGCGACTGGGGTTGTATTATTTACTTCAGATTCCCAGAACACCACTTTCGATGGATATCGGCTATGTAAATAACCTGATCAAAGGATATCGGGCCGCAAAATCCGGGGTGCATTATCTGGCGGTCGATTTGATCTGGACCATTCCGTACCGACGTTAGTCTTCCATAAACTTATGCTTTCGGTAGTCTTTAGGCGAATAGCCCGTTATTTTTTTAAACAGCCGTGTAAAATACGAAGGCGAATGGTATTTCAGTTCGTAGGCAATTCCGGCAATATCGCGGGTAGCATCCTGAAGCAGGATCTGACTGTGTAAAATACTGATTTCGTTGATCCATTGTTTGGGTGGTTTGTTGGTGGCCTCCTTCACGCATTTGTTGAGGTAGTTTTCCGAAATGTGCAACAGGTTGGCATAAAACAATACATTTTTATGATCGATATGAAATTGTTGTACCAGTTCCCGGAATCGGAAAGCAATATCCAGCTGCCGGCTCATGGGCGCTGTTTCGATATCTGTTTTGATGATTTTCAGCAATGTACTTTGAATAAGCGAAATACAGATTTCCATCACTTTTACCTCGGAGACAAGTTCTTCTTCCAATAAAATTAAAATCCGTTTTAGCCAGTCGGTAGTATGCGGTTGCAAGGTCGCAAACGGATGGGAATTAAAGAATTTGATGTCGTTTTTACCGAGTTCAATATCGGTGACGATATCATTTTCGTAGACTACAAAAAAGCCTTCCACATCATCCGATAGTGAAAGAGTAGCGGTAATGCTGCCCTGTTTAATATTGATCACCTGATTTTCAGTTAACGTATAGGCAGCATTTTCCAAATGCTGTGTCAACGATCCTTTGGTGACAAAAATCAGGAAATTAAAAGTGGTCCGATACGGAATAACAGGCATTAAGATACTTTTCAGATACTTTTCAATGCGGTATACCTGAATTTTACTTTCGTTGGAAAGGTTGTGCTCACTGATGTCCGGCAAAAAGAGTTTTTTATACTCTTTGTTGCTGACCATTTTAATGGATGATTTCATCGGGTTGGATTCTTTTCTTTTGAGATAAAAGGAGACGTAATAAAGGTAAGGCATTTTTTTTAGCCGTGCGCCTCCTTTTGACTGTAAAATTTTAATTTTCAATCTTATATAAAGACTAGTGCTAAAGCGAAGCTTTTTTATATAGATTTGTTGTTCATAATAAAGAAAACGTTGTCTTTTAACAGCTATCATAATGAAAAAAGTAAAAAGAGTTATGTATTGTCTTATCCCCATTTTGATTCTAATGGCTATGTATGTTGTTTTTGTCAAAACGGACTTTTATATCCCGAAACCCAAACGAATTGAAAATGAAAAAGGATTAACAGCGTCCATCGTAAAGGAAGTGGTGAAAATGACGACTACTACGGATACCCTCTTTTTGATTGTTTATAATCCGTCACGTATTTGCGGAAGTCAAATATATCCCAGATCACGTTTCAGTGAAAAGATGGATGTTTTTGAATATGGAATCAAATCGCAATATTATTTTGATCAAGAGAAAAGTTTTCCTGCTGTTTATAAAAATAATGGCATAACAATTGTCACCGGAAGAAGTTCAACGGGGCCTGAAGGTTGTGGCTGTTTTAGATCGGTTCTCGTAAATTTTGAACAGGAAAAGATGAGTGAAAAGAAGGTTTATGAGGTTCAATATAAAGCGATAGGGAACGATAAAGTTGAAATTGCGATAACTGATTTTAATACTAGAGAAGTACTAAAAGCAATGGATTTTGTTCTAAATGCTAACCGTTGGATGTTGCAATAAGATGCCAAAAATTATAACGTGTATTATCGTAATGCTATGGTGCCAATTTGCTGTTGGTCAGCAAACCTATACCGTTACCGAAGGAAAATTGTATTGTATTAGTCCGGGAAAAGGAATTTCGCTATAAAAAAATAGCGGATTTTCAGGGTTATTTTGCCCGTTTTGAACTTGCAAACGGACAAAAAGGCTGGCTGGATTTTAATAGGAATGAATATAACGACGATTAAAAGCAGTTGCGTTTATAACGAGAAAACAAAAACAAAATGAGACTATTTATCCACAACACAAAATCCGAGCATCTTCCATATGAAGAGATTCGGGAGGCCTTTAAAGCGTTCTTTTTTACGCAAAACGAATACTTGGGGATTGGGAATTGTATTAAAAGAGCCTCCGAAAAGTATGCGGTTGTCCATATCCGGATGGTAAAAGAGTCCGGTACTTTTGTTTGGGATGTTCCGGAAAACAAAATCCCAATTGAATATATGGATGCTATTTTATCGACCATAAAAAACATCATGAATATCCCAAGGGGAATGGCTCCGTTTAGTAGTTATAATTTTAGTTATCAGGTTGTTGATGGTTCCTGGCATCCGACCGATTCGAGTGCCAAGACTTTCGAAATTGCGACTTTTATGGCCATGGCCAATATCATTGGATTTGAACATGAAAAGATCAGGGTTTATCAACGGAATAAATCCTAAAAAAGCAGCTTATAGAATGGGATTATTTGATTTCTTTAAAAAAAAGAATGGCGGAATTGAGGCCACAAAATTGAAGGCGCCACAATTTAAAAAAGAGCCGTTAGATTGTTTGGATGAATTGTATTTTAAGCAGAACCATGATGATATGGTACTGATTTTTAGAACTATTTGACACCATGAAAAAAAATATTATTTATGTACTCCTCACTTCAGTACTAACCGCATGCTCGCCAAAGAGTCATCTTAGTTTTGCCGATAAAGAAACCAAAGGCTATGGAAAACTCGAAAACGTTCCGGATAGCGTCAGAGTAGGAGAAATAACCATTTTGAATCTTTTTAAAAATCAGATTTTAGCCCATAAAAACATCCCATACGACAGTGTAAGGATTGTCGAAAAGGTTTATCAGCCGCATCAAGCACTATGGGATGATTGTTACGGGGCAATTTTTGGAGATGAAAATGCGTCAAAATTTACTACGCCAACAGGGATGATCCAATGGAATAAAGCCATATATAATGACGATAAAGCTTTTCTGGATCAACGTGTTGCGGAAATCCTGAAAATTGATCTGGATAAAACACTTCGGGACAATTTAGTAAAGTTTGAGCAAATGGTTCCGTATAAGCCCAAAGCACGAATCAGTATTCTGTTTACACCCATTATTGGAATTGGTTTTGGTGGTTGTAATGCGGAGCAATTCGCTTTTGAATTGAACAATAAAACACTCGATATTCAGTATGCTGTCGAAAAAGGATTGCCTCACGAATTGAACCATATGGTTTATGAAAAATTTAGAGGGAATGATACAGAAGGAACTACGGCTTTAAGTCAGACGATAGATGAAGGTTTTGCGTGTTATTTTACCTATGTTTTTTTCGATACAAAAATAACCGAATATGAGGCGGTTGAAAATATGACCAAAGCCAACTGGGATTGGTTTTTAAAACACGAAAAAGAAATTTTTATCAAAGTGAAGCCTTATTTTTCCGATACTTCAGGGAATAATCCGCTATTGCGAAATGATACGTTAAACGTATTTCCCGATGCGCCCAAAACGCTAAATTACTGGCTGGGATTCCGGATCATTTCTAAATATGTGGAAAAACACGGAGCAAATTCATGGCGCGATATTTATAGCTTAAAAGCAACGGAAGTCCTCGAAAAAAGCGGCTACGAAAGTTATATTCAAAAATTATAAAGCCATTACCCAATTTGGGGAGCGGCTTCGTTTTATTACGGTTTTACAATTTTTTCGGATAGGTAGTCATTTTTAGGATATTCAGTATGTTTTCGAAGTGGAATTAAAACAAAAAACAACCTCTTTTAGAAGTTGCTTTTTATTTTAAATAGGTTTGATCCGTTATACCAAGGCTTTTCGCTCCAGATATTTCCGCATTAGTATCATTGAAAAGGCCAATAAACCGAATACGAATGTTAGCCACGGGGTATATTGAACGCCTTTGGTTGCTATAATCCATCCGCCTACGGTAGTGCCCACAGTAACGCCCATGTTTCCAAATGAGGTCGCAAGGCTGTTGGCAAATTCCAACGATTTTGGTGCCGACGAAATCATATAGGTAGAAGCATTTAGAAAACTCGGCGAATATAAAAATCCCCAAAGCACTATGACCAAAAATACGACGATGGTATTGGTGCCTGAAAAATGCAATAATACCGGAATCAGAATGGTCCCCGACAAAAATAAGGCGGTGGTATTCGTGACATTTTTGTTCAGCATTTTTCCGGAAACGCGATTGGCGATAATCCCGATAATCCCAAATACAAGCAACATATAACTCACCATGGTATTGTCCATACCTTTGGCTTTGTTGAGGTATTCGGCAAAGTAACTATAGGTCGAAAACCAGCCGGCGACCATAAAAAAATTCATGGCGGTACTTACGATAAAGGTAGGTTGGGTCAGTATTTTCAACTGACTTCCATAGGATTTTTTCTCCACAACCGGCAGGTTGGGCAGAAAGGAATAGATCGCCAACAGGGCAATAGTGCTTACAATCGTTTGGATGATAAAAGAATATTCCCAGGAGAATTTACTCGCTAACCAGGTCGCAAACGGAACGGTTGAAACCATCGCAATGGCTACACCACTGAAAACGATGCTCATCAATTCGTTCTCGTGTTTTTTAGCTCCTTTTGAAACGGCTACCGACAAAGCGGTTGCAATATAAACCGGTTGTAGAAATGCGGGGAGTATTCTAACCAGCATCAGTAGCCAGAAAGGAGGCGAAAAGGACGATACGAGTCCCGTAAATAGAAAAATAAGAATAGCGGTAGTCATCACCTTTTTACGGTCATAACCAGCGGTTAATAAGGTCATAAAAGGACCGGTCAGAGCAATTACTAATGCAAAGGCGCTGAGTAACATCCCGGCTTTGTCGATGCTGATGTTGTAATGAGTTGCTATCTGAGGTAATATGCCAATCACACCAAACTCGGTCGTGATGACAGCGATAAATCCCAGGCATCCGATATAGGCGTATTTTTTCATTTTGAAGGGGTATATCGGTTTATAAAAGCAGCCAAATCCTGCATAAGCGTTTTTGCCTCGTTGATAAGGCCGCCCATTTGGAAGAACCCATGGGTTGTTCCTTCGTACAGTTTCAGTTGTATAGGTACACCTTTGACGTTTAGTTTTTCGGCATATTGAATAGCCTCATCTTTTAACGGATCGTATTCGGCAACGGCTATATATGTAGGTGGTAATGCTTCCAGATCATCTGCCAGCAGCGGAATAGCATCGGGATTATTTCGGTCAGCAGCAGTAGGCAAATACCAATCCCAGGCCTGAATGCCTCCTTTTAAGTTCAACAGCGGTCCGTTTTGAAATTCCATCCACGAAGGCGAGTTGAGCGCGTTATCCGTAACCGGATAAATGAGCAGTTGCGCCATAACTTTTTCCCGGAATTTACGGGTAACGGTTGCTGCCAAAGCCCCACCGGCACTATCCCCGGCTATAATTATTTTGTTGGGATTGATACGGAGCAATGTAGCATTTTCAATAATCCATTTTGTGGCAAATACGCAATCGTTCAAGCCCGCAGGAAAAGGATGTTCCGGCGCAAGGCGATAGGTCACACTAATGATGGTGGATTGTGTTAGGTTGGTTAACTGGCGTAGTGGGGTATCATGGGTTTCAAGACTTCCGGCGTTGAACCAGCCGCCGTGAAAATAAAGCATCACCGGTTGTTGGTCGTTATCGTTCGGACGGTAAATCCGCAAGTCAATGGAATCATTGTCTTTTATTGCGGTTTGTTCTTCGACTTTAAAAACGGCTTCCTTTTCGCCGGCCAAAGGGATAAATTTTTCATAAAAAGCCCTGCCGGTTTCCCACGGAGTACCATTTTCGGATACTTCAATATTTTGAATATAGGCCAATGCTTTTTCGGTTTGTTCTGCTATTATCATATTACTTTCTTTTAGAATAGTTGCCAAAATTATGGGGTAATACTTAAATTTGTAGGGTACACATCCGATTGTATGGTACGAACAAATTTGTAAGTAATGGGAAAGAGAAAGGAAAATTCAACCAATATGTTGAATGAGAATTATATAGTGGAAAATTGTAACCTGACGTATGCCGTATGTAAAATTGGAGGGCGGTGGAAGTTGTTAATCCTGTGCCGATTGGAAAACGGGAAATTGCGTTTCAGCGAGTTAAGGAAGGAAATTGTAGGCATTACAGAGCGTATGCTTACGCTGCAACTCCGGGAACTGGAAAAAGAAGGTTTGGTAAAAAGGACCGTTTATGCCGAAGTTCCACCACGGGTAGATTATGAATTAACGGATATTGCCCTGGATTTGGTTCCAATATGGAATGAATTAAGCCAATGGGGGGCCAAACATAAAGCATTAAAACGATAAAAAACGATGGAAAATTTAGTAAAAGCACTTACAGAACTAGAGAAATTGAAGAGCGTTCAAAGAGGTACGCAAGTGGATGGAAGAAAGGAGAGTACCGCAGAGCATTCTTGGGGATGTATATTAATAGCAGACATATTATTGGAGTATGTCGATGAGCCGCTAGACAGGTTAAAAGTAATCGAGTATTTGATTTATCATGATATTGTTGAGATTTACGCAGGTGATGCTAAATTCAACAATCCCGCTGAAATGAAACTTAAAAAGGCTAAAGAGGATGTAGCATTACAGCAAATAAATACCTTTATTCCAAATGGGGAGAGATTCAATCGCATCCTATCGGAATACGAAGAAAGAATGACACGGGAATCTCAATTTGCCAAGGCCATTGACTGCCTGGATGCATGTGTTAGAAATTTGAACGACAGTTCTAAAGCAGAAAAAGATGGTTTTACGGAATCGTTGATCAGAACTAAATATTTGCCTCACGTTACAAAATTCGAACTCACGTCGCAACTTTTTGAGATTTTCATGGCCAAGTTAAAAGCTCAAAATAAATTGTAATGTTTTTCGTAAATCGATTTGATTTACTTTTTATTTGAAAAGGCCATTTTCAGCCGGATCACAATATATCGGCTTAAAAGTAAAACAAAGCCCGGATTAGTGGCATTACATTTGGAACATAGTAAGACAATACATACATTTGGTTGTTAGACAGCATTCCACAAATAATTAAGCCAAGGTAATACTAACCCGATCATGAATTTTAAAATACTAGTTCCGTTTTTATTTTTTGCCATCCATTTCAGCTGTGGGCAACAGGATCCATTGCTCGATAGAAAGTTGAAAAAAGATAGTATTACTGCAGAATTTACGGAGCTCTATAACCTGACCAATACGATTCATCCGGGGCAGTTTATGTTTTGTTCAAAAAAAGAATTTGACCAGACTTATTTAGAGTTGAAGAGTTCCATCAAAGGCGATCTTTCTATTGTCGATTATTACAAACTCACGGCCACACTGATGGCAAAAATCAAAGATGGACATACCACCGTTGACAGAGGGGAAATTACAGCATTATTAAACGAAAAACCCGTTTTTCCATTTTGTATTTATCAGATTGGAACGAACTATTATTTTGATCGTTCGACAAAGGAACACAAGAGTTATACCGGCTTACAAATTCTTTCGATAAACGGAAAAGAGATTCAGTCTGTAGTAGCGGATATCAAAAAATATATTCATCTGGAAGGCAACAATGAAACCGGATTAAATACGAAATTTAAGAATTTCCCTTTTTATTATTTTATATACGACCAAAGTGAGAAATTTGAAGTGGTATTAGTAGGTAAGGATAACCAAAAACAGAAAGTAGTATTCAATGGAATTCCTTTTGATAGCTTTACAAAAAGCACCTCCAAAAACATTCCTCCTTTGACCACTGAAATTAGAGACGATAAAATTGCGGTTCTCCAATTTCATTCCTTTGAAAATGGTTATAATGAAGCCGATAGAAAGGTGGCACAAAAACAATTGGATGTTTTTTTCGGTAAGCTCGACAGTCTGAAGACTAAAAATCTAATCCTTGATTTACGCGATAACGGCGGTGGAGCTGCGGAAATAGCCAATTATCTGTTTTCGTATCTCATTGATCAACCCTATTACTATTTTGATTATGTGGGTGCCAAGTACAATAGTGTGAAAAACTGGAAGCATTATGCACAATATCCCGAAAACATTGAAGAAATAAATGTAGTGGAAACGAAGCGAATAAACGGACTAAATTGCAACACGGCAACCGGTAGCGCTGATGATGATTGGTGGTTTAAAAAACAACAGCACAAATCCAATTTTTACAAAGGACAAGTTAGTGTTTTGATCAATGGCGGTTGTTTTTCCACCACAGGACATTTAGTGGCCTTACTGCGGGAATATAAAATTGGAAAATTTTACGGCGAATATTCACAAGGAAGCAATTATAGTAATGCTGGTGGTCGGGCATTTGTTTTGCCTTATTCTAAAACATTGGTATGGATACCTATTTTTCAGTACAAAATGAAAACTCCAAATTTTAGAAATGATCCCAAAGGCATAAAACCCGACGTCGAAATACCGCTCCAAGCAGACGATTTAAAAACAGGCTTTGATAGACAAATGGATTTTGTAATACGAAAAATTGAAACGGAAAAAATAAAGAAACGGGCGACGAACCATTGAGGCAAAAGCTGGAAAAAATGACGGAATTATCCACGCTAATTATAGCATCAAGTGTTTATTTGTGCTACGTCAATACCAATTTTTTCGAATTCAATAATTCCTTTTTCGGTAACATAGAAGTTCTTGTCTTCGGGGGTCTCCTTAGCCAGCCAGCCATTGGCAACAAATTGTTTCAGGAGTAAGTTTCCAAGTTTGCCACCAACATGTTCATAGCACAATTTTGCAGGTATCTTGTCTGTTTTTCCTTTCATGATAAAACTTTTTAAAATGTAATAAATCAAATGTAGTGAAAGCTACTGGGCAGTGATGTGATTTTCGTCATGTTTTTTCGTGCATTTTGTTTGGTGTTTGAAAAAGATGAATCCAGTCTGTTTTCGAAGCTTTGAGAATTATTTTTCATTTTTAAAAACAAAAACAGACAACACAGCACCCAGAGCAGCTATCAGGCCGAACAGTTTAAAGCTTTCATTAAGTCCTAAATTGACGATAAGGCTAAATGCCAAACTTCCCAATCCGTAGCCCATAAACATGACAAAGGCAAATAAGCCGATTGCAACACCTTTTTGCCGGGAAAGTGTGGTAATAATTGCCGCGAAAAGAGGATGCGTCATATCAAATCCGAGTGACAAGGTAGCGATGAATAGGCAGGAAAAAAACAGCGTATAGTGCATACCCAGCAAAAAAGCCGAAAGTGCGCCGACGCAGATGCCAATCGGAATAATCCGGTTGCGGCCATATCGGTCTGCAAGCTTGCCTAAAAAAGGTCCCAGAAGCAGCCCCGGGATTCCATAGCCGAGTAATGCCAGACCAATACCTTTTTCGCTCAAATGATAGTTTTTGAAAAAGAAATAACCCGCCCATGCAAATACTCCACTGTGAAACATTGAATTGAAAAGCACAAACATATAGGTTCGCCAACCTCTTGGTAAGACAAGGATATTCTTGTAGGCAGTAATAGTGCTTTTTAAGCCGAATGGGGCCTTAACCGGCTCTTGTGTAAAGTTCTTATGGTTTATCAATAGGATCGCCAAAATCAATAGCCCTATCAATGCAACAATCCAAAATAGCATTTTCCATCCCAGGAAAGCTGTTAGCAAGGCACCCGAGCTGGAACCAAACGCCGTACCACCGGCCATAAAGCCAAAAAATATTCCCAGGGCATGTCCCCGTTTTTCGTAAGGAAACCGATCTCCAATCCAGCCAATTGTTGTTGGTGCCACTCCGCCGGTTATAAACCCTGTTAATGATCTAAGTAGGAGCATCTGGTTTATGTTATTTACAAAACCGGTACAGGCAGTCAGCAATATAAAACCACTAATGGAGAATATAATTACCGGAAACCGTCCATACCGATCTGATAAAGGAGCGTATAGTAAGGTGGAAAAACCATAGCTAATTAAATAGGCCGGTTCAATAAAACTCACATGCCGGACAGATATGTGGAATAGCGAGGAGAGTTGTGGTAAAATCGGGGCCACCATAAATCCCTGAAAGAAAACGATAAAAGTGCCCAGTGATAAAATTACGACCAGGGACAATGAAGGAGAGGGGGGTTCCAATGAGGAAATAGTATTTTGAGTTGTTTTATGGGGATTCATCGGATTGAATAATTTAGCGCAACAAAGGAAATAAAGAATTTTAGAATGCTGTCGGTACAGAATCTGACTGTTTAACCGATACAGTTATTACTTTAAACAAGGACTGCTATGGGAGTATTGATATTTTTACTTAATACCATTTCTTTGCTTTCCCGAAACTAAAAGTATTAAATTTGTAATACAGATGTAGTTTTAGTGAAAATAACCAATACAGATGAAGTCGTATAAATTTGAGGTATTTACTAACGTAATTGAAAAGAATATCAGAGAGGGGATTTTCAAGCCAGGACAGAAACTACCTTCGGTACGCGAAATACGGGAACAGTACCGTATCAGTATCAGTACTGTGCAGAATGGCTATGAATACCTTATAATAAGTGGGTTGGTAGCGAGTGTGCCAAAATCGGGCTATTATGTGAGTAACAGACCGGCTACAGACCACGAGGTTTTACGAACCAAACATTGCCCGATAGTCAGGGATGCTATTTTTAAGAACCATCTTGCACTCACCACTTCGCTTAAGATGGGAAGAAAGATATCCGAATTCAATGTAGCGGCTCCCGGCGATCTGCTGATCCCGCAGAAACTGTTGTTGCGCACGATGCAGCAGGTGATAAGAGAGCAGGCCGCAGGATTATTACGCTATTATCCTTCAAATGGACTGCTAGAGCTAAAGGACAATATCGCTAAGCGTGCCGCGACTTATGAAACGGTGATCAATCCGGATGAACTGATGATTACAGACGGTGCTTTGCAAGCGTTGTATATCGCATTGGCAGCGGTTTGTGATGCAGGAGACGTAATAGCGGTAGAAAGCCCTTGTGTGTTTTCGGTACTGGAGGTCATAAGGGTTCTGAAACTAAAAGTAATCGAAATTCCTACCGATCCGAAGAATGGATTTGACACAGACTTCTTTAGAAAAGCGTGTGAAAAAAATCCCGTTAAGGCAGTTATTGTGACGCCCAATTTCCATAATCCTACTGGGATAATCTTAACTGATGATCAAAAAATAACACTATTGAATATTGCCAGGCTACATAACGTTGCAATCATTGAAAATGATATTTACGGCGATTTGCATTTTCAGGGGCACAGGCCAACTACGATTAAAAAGTTCGATGACAGCGGATTGGTAATGACCTATTCCTCGTATGCGAAAACACTGGCGCCCGGTATAAGACTGGGTTGGCTTAGTGCCGGTAAGTTTATGGAGCGTGCCGAGCAGGTAAAATTTGCTTTGGGAAGTACGGTGTCCCCGCTCTATCAGGAAACCATCAACCGTTTGCTGAGAGGTAGTACGTACGACCGTCATGTGCGATCGTTCAGGATTCAACTTGCAAAAAATGCATATTCCGCAATCAATTTGATTTCGACTCATTTTCCTGAAAATACGAGCATTTCAACACCGTCAGGAGGATATAATATATGGGTGAAAATGCCGGATGAGACCGATATGCATTACTTTTACGACCAGTGCGAAAAAATAGGAATACGCTTTACGCCGGGATATACTTTTTCATTTTCTAATACCTTTGATAAATATTTCAGGGTAGTCATTGCCGATACCTTTTCTCCAAAGCGGATGGAGGCCATACGTCTAGTAGGCCAGCGGTTGCGATAGGAACGGTACCGTTTTGCTTGGATTCTTCTGTACTGCTTACTCTTGTGTAATGTGTATCGCCTATCTTTTTTAAACGCGATTTACATTTGCGTAAAAATATAAGAGATATGAAAATAATCACAAAATTTACGATAGCCACCGAAGAAGGGACAAGAATGCTCGTACAGCTAACAAAAGATTTAGCACTTGAAAAATTCTCTTCGATTCTGGATCAGAAAACGATGGAATCCTATATTGGAGCGCAATTCAACGCAAAATATCTTGTAAGTGAAATGAACAGTATGTCGAATCAATGGCTTACGGTATATGTTGATGATACTCTTGCCGGTTATGCTAAAATAACATCCAAAGGTAAAAAACCTCTTGTTTTAGAGGATAAACGAGCGCTTCGGATAGCCGATTTTGCAATACTAAAGAAATACCCCGAAGAAGAAGTAAAAAAGTTGCTTTTTGAAAAATGCCTTTCTGTTTGTAAAAGTGTTGAGGGCGTATGGATTAACGAATATTTAGAGAATCCAATCATTTCTTTTTTTGAACGTAACGGATTTCAAAGACTACCGGAGAAATCCCAACATGATGAATTACATTTGTCCTCTATTTGTTTGGTTTATTCTAATGAATCCAAAAAATAAAGAGTAGAATTAAGTATAATGAAATTATAAAATTTAAATGTTTGAAGCCGTATTTTTTGATATGGATGGTTTACTGATAAATTCAGAACCATTTTGGAAAGCTGCTGAAAAGGAAGTTTTTGGAAGTTTAGGAATTGAGGTGACCGATGCGCATACTTGTAAAACAAGTTTGATGACAACAAAACAAGTAACCGAATATTGGTACAACCATCAGCCATGGAAAAATAGAAGTTTAAAAGATGTTGAGCAAGATGTAATACGAATTGTCGGCGAACATATTGACAATAAAGGAGTGATGATGCCCGGTGTTATAGAATTACTTCACTATTTTAAACAATCGGGTTACAAAATAGGGTTGGCCACAAATTCGCCGCATTGTCTTATTCCCAGAGTGCTTCACAAGCTGAATATTGCACATTATTTTGATAGTATCCTATCTTCCGATTTTGTAGAAAAAGGAAAACCAAGTCCCGACATCTATATAAAAGGTGCGCTTGAGTTTAATGTTGTTCCGTCGAAATGTATTGTATTTGAGGATTCAAAATCAGGCATTCGTGCGGCTCTTAGCGCCGGTATGAGTGTGGTAGCAGTTCCGGAATCCGGAAATTTCGATGATAAAGGATTTGATATAGCGGATATAAAAATCAGGACACTCAGTGATTTTTGCGATAAGCATATTCGGTTGCTGAATAAAACAACGATCAATAGCTGAATACCTATTATCAAGGAAAACTTTGTTCGGAGGGATATAAACGAAAAAAGTCAAACGTAAGTTTGACTTTTTTTGTGACCCGGCTGGGATTCGAACCCAGGACCCCATCATTAAAAGTGATGTGCTCTACCAGCTGAGCTACCGAGTCTATAATGCAAAGTTTGTTTTGTTTCTTTTTTGATCAGTGAAACCGGAAGGTTTAAAGCTTCCTACTGAATTACAACGATCCGATATTTTGATATCTTTTGTTGTTTTTAACGGGTGCAAAGAAAGGAATTTTTATTCGTTTGAACTAATAAAAAATGCTTTTTTTGACGTTAATTTTTTGAAAAAATATACAAAGCGAGTTTGTGTGGTGTTAACCGTTTCAATATAAGAGAACTACTGATGCAGAAGGGGAGGATGTTTTTTGTCGGTTTTTGACTGCCATACTTTTAAAAGTATAAAATCCTACTTAAAACGAGCAAAAATACACTTGTTTTTTTGTGCCGACTCCCGAAATAAGCTGTCAAATGCTAATTTTTGAATGATCAACTCTAAACGATACGATTGCTACGTTGAAATTCCAGCGAGTACCTGATTCCTACGATTCGATAAGGTACCACGCACTTGTATCACTTCTATTCCGAGATCGTCAATCCATTCAATAAGTAAATCGTTAACCCGGCTTCTGAGCTTTGGTAAATCGGTTTGATGTCCGGTTATCATATCTGGATTTTCAATCGGAACAAATACAAAAAGGTCGATTTCGGTAATTAGGGATTGCACTGTTTGAAAGAGGGATTCGATATTCTTACGTGGATCCAGAACATGAATATAGGCTAAGATGTCAAGAACGCAACGGTCGAATAGCACATCGTCTTCGCTTTTTGGAATCCGTTTGGCTGAAAAATTAAACTGTTCTATAAGATCCTCAACGCTAGGTTTTTCTGAAAATTCATACCCGGAGGCTTCCAGCTGACGGTACGGTTCTGGTTCAAAGGCGTACTCAGGAAGATGCTTTAGCAGTTCCTCGACTAATGTTGTTTTGCCTACATTGTGAGTACCAAATATTGCAATTCTCATAGCTTAGTCGCTTGTTTCTTTCTTAAAAGTCCAAAAATTAAAACAATAGCATAGGCAAACATTAGCCAGGAAGCAAACGTTTTACTGTAGATTTCGGGCATATTGGGAAAGAAAGATTCAAAAAACTGTACGCATACGGTGTCCAATAGCATACCGGGTAAAACCATAAGGGCTGCTGATTTTATGCTTTCAAGGTGGTCTAGTTTAAATTTGTTGAAAACCATAGTTGCAACGAAGCCTAATGCGGGTATCAGGATGATATATAAAATGATCATCACTAATGTGTTGTCGACGATAAAAAAATGCTGACCGGTAATCCGAAACAATATAGTGGCGACTAGCCATACCAAAAAACCAACAATAAGACTCGTCAGTGGGTAATTCTCTTTAGATGTTTTCATTGTGAATGAATAAAATTTTACGCTTTAGCTGCGCCGATTCCTTGAGTATAAATATAAGAATTTTCCGGTTGTAAATTCAGCTATCTGATGATTATTACCGATTTTGGGTATGGTAACCAGAAGGGGGATATTGGATTATTGATCAGTCAAGAATTGGAAGATAAAAAAAATGGTACAACTGTAGCCGATCTACATTTGTACCATTTGGTGACCACGATGGGATTCGAACCCATACGTCTTGCGACACCACCCCCTCAAGATGGCGAGTCTACCAGTTTCTCCACGTGGCCGTAAAAGAAAAAAGTCAAACTAATGTTTGACTTTTCTTTTGTGACCCGGCTGGGATTCGAACCCAGGACCCCATCATTAAAAGTGATGTGCTCTACCAGCTGAGCTACCGAGTCTGCGCTTTCAAGAAATAAATTTAGGTCATTTTGTGACCCGGCTGGGATTCGAACCCAGGACCCCATCATTAAAAGTGATGTGCTCTACCAGCTGAGCTACCGAGTCTGTAATCATTTCCTGATTGCGGGTGCAAATATAAGGCCTATTTTTTATTATCCAAGACTTTTTTGGTTTAAATTTGTGTTTTTTTTAAAGCCTTTTTTTAAGTTTCTGTTAACGAGACATTTATTAGTATGCATAAAATTATTCTTATAGGTTATATGGGATCGGGAAAGTCCACAATTGGGAAATTATTGTCGCAAAAGACTTCGATTCCGGCTTTCGATCTGGATCAAATTATTGAAGAAGCAACCCAAAAAACCATCCCGGAATTATTTTCCGAATCCGGGGAAATCAAATTTCGTAAACTGGAACACGAAAAACTCAAATCGTTTATCGCCGAAAACGACAATTATATATTGAGTCTTGGTGGTGGCGCTCCCTGCTATGCCAATAATCACGAGTTTCTAAAATTGGAGGGTATTACATCCGTTTATCTGAAAGCCTCCATAAAAGAGCTGCTCATGCGTTTGGAAAGTGAACGCGATAACCGACCGTTATTGGCCGGATTAAAAGATGAGGAAGTGGAGGAGTTTATTGCAAAACACCTTTTCGACAGGAGTTATTTTTACCATCAGGCGAAACATATAGTGTCGGTCGATGGTAAAAATCCTGACGTTATTGTAGATGAAATAAACGGACTCTTAGCTTAAATACGCGTATTCTTCCATTGCTTCAAAAACCACCTGTATGTGTTCCAATAGGGAAGTGGATAAGGATAATCCTTTAAAATCGGCTTTTACCGGGTATTTTTTGTGGTTTCGGTCTACTAACACCGCTGTCTTGAATTTCTTTAACGGTACGTCAAGAAAATGCTTGACACCGTAGATCAAAGTAGTGCCGGAGTTTAATACATCGTCGATTAATACCAGGTTTTTATTGGTGTATTCTTCCGGTGTTAGCGAAGTCTGTATCGGTTCCTGTGGCTGGGTTTTATTGATTTTAACTTCGCATAATACGATGGTAAGGTCGGATATCTGTTCCAGCTCACGGGCTATTTTCTGAGCGAAAATATAACCGTTGGCTGCAATTCCGGCCAAAACCACTTCCTGCTCGTCGGCAAAAGTTTCGTAGATCTGATACGCGATTCGTTTGGTTTTATGGTTGATTTCCTGTTGTGTCAGAATGATATTCTTCATGGTTGTTGTGTTGTTGTGTGTTATTTTTTTTCAAAGATAAAAAACAGTTCCCGATCCTGTCTCGGTTTTATTGAATTGTGTGCTCTTTCCAGAGTCTTAATCGTAAAAGTGTCCGAAAATAAGTTACGGTATTCGGTTTCGCTTCCGCCAAATGGAGGGCCGACTTCAGTAAGCGGAAAGTCAAATAATACACCGGCTATTTTTCCGCCCGGGTTTAGAATCCCGTGCATTTTTGCGGCGTATTGCGAACGTAATTCCGGCGATAGAGCACAGAAAAAGGTTTGTTCCAATACAAGATCAAAAGTGTGTTTTAACTCGAAAAAATCACCCTGTATTAATTGGGATTCCGGGAAATCGGGGTTTCGTAATTTGATGTTCTCCAAAGGTGTCGGCGCCAGGTCAATCACATATACATTGTGAAAGCCTTGCGAAAAAAGATAATCCAACTCATGTGCATTACCGGCACCCGGAATCAATATCGTGAGGTTTTTATCGGTGATTTGATCAATGTATGCTTTCATCGGAGCGGTTATTGTACCGGCATCCCATGGGGCTTCGTCGTTTCGATAACGGTTTTCCCAATAGTCTTTATTAAATGTGGTCATCTTCAAAATCAATAGTGGGTTCGTCGGTATAATCGTCTATATCGCGACGGTCTTTTTTGGTTGGTCGTCCGGTGCCTTTGGCTCGGTAGTGTTCTTTGGAAAGTCGGAGTAATTCCAAATGTTCAAAAGCCTCTGCCGGGGTTTCGTCTTTACGGTAAATATCGACCAGTTTTGGGCCGACCCGATTGGCGGGAATATCCAAAACGGTTAAAATATAGTTGATTTGGTCTCTGCGTAAGGTGATTTTATCGGTAGGAAAAACTTCTCGTGAAGGTTTGGCAGCCTGCCCATTTACGGTGATATGTCCTTTCTTACACGCCTCAGTAGCAATGTTTCGCGTTTTGTAGTAGCGGACACACCACAAATATTTATCCACTCTCATATGAAAATTCAAAATTCGATGTTAATATTAAAACAAAAATAAAGGAAAATTGTATCTTGCACCGTTAAATTTTAGTAATAATGAATAGATTCTTTAAGATAGTGGGAAGTGCATTGTTAATGGCAACTCTTTTTGCCTGTGATGACAATAGTAATTCTACTGTTGAAGTCCGGGATTACGGTCAACAATTTGCTTCAGATATCGTAGCTATTGAAAATTATTTGAAAACACACTATATCGAGGTGACTCATAATGTTCATGGTGATGTGAATGAAACAACCATTACAGCCATTCCGGAAGGTGGTTCACAGGTTTCAATCTGGGATCAGACAACCTATCCGTTGCAAACTAAAATTGTAAAATTGCACAATATAGAATATAAGGTATATTATCTGAAACTGGCAGCCGGTACCGGAGATGCACCTTGTGGTATTGATAAAGTATATACGTCTTACCGTGGCTTGTTGTTAAATGACGGTCAGTTTGATTATGCGCCAAATGCAACCGAAATTGGCCTTTTAGGAGCTATTAAAGGATGGGAATATATTTTTCCGGAATTTAAAAGAGGGGTGGCTGTCGAAAATCCGGACGGAACATTGCGTTACGAAGATTACGGAGCCGGTGTGGTATTCCTGCCGTCAGGTTTAGGATATTATGCGAGTTATGTGGGAAGTATTCCGGAATATTCACCATTGGTGTTTACATTTAAATTATTTGATATCCAGTTCTTAGATCAGGATGGTGACGGTGTCTTGTCGCGTTATGAATACGGTTTTGACGCCAACGGAGTGCTAATCGACACGGATGGTGATGGTGTAGCCGATGTTTTTGATATCGACGATGATAACGATGGTGTTTTAACAAAAGACGAAATCCGTATTCCAGGATCGACTTCTGGAGCACAATATACTTATGATCAGATTCCAACCTGTGAAAATGGTAACGGTAAAAAGAAACATTTAGACCCAAGTTGTCATTAATTAAATAGAAGTCATAAAAAAAACCTCCGCATTTGCGGAGGTTTTTTTATGCTTAAATTTTAGATTATTTACGCTTTACAACTTTTTCAGCCGCTGCGGTGATCGCTTCGTTGTTAAGTTTGTATTTCTCCATTAACTGATCCGGAGTTCCGCTTTCGCCAAAACTATCCTGAACGGCAACGTATTCCTGTGGTGCAGGATTGTGTAACGATAGGGTACGGGCAACGCTTTCGCCTAAACCACCAAGCATATTGTGCTCTTCGGCCGTTACCACACATCCGGTTTTTGCAACCGATTTAAGAATGGCTTCTTCGTCCAATGGTTTGATCGTATGAATGTTGATTACTTCAGCGCTGATTCCTTTTGCTTCCAATGCTTCAGCAGCAATTAACGCTTCCCATACTAAGTGTCCGGTAGCGATAATGGTTACATCGGTACCTTCGTTTAGTAAAACTGCTTTTCCAATTTCGAAAGTTCCGTTTTCAGGTGTGAAGTTTGGAACCGACGGACGACCAAAACGCAAATATACCGGACCGTGGTGATCGGCAATTGCTAAAGTGGCTGCTTTGGTCTGGTTGTAATCACAAGTGTTGATTACCGTCATTCCCGGTAACATTTTCATCAAACCGATATCTTCCAGAATTTGGTGTGTAGCACCGTCTTCTCCTAAGGTTAAACCAGCGTGCGAAGCACAGATTTTTACGTTTTTGTCCGAATAGGCAACCGACTGACGAATCTGATCGTAAACACGTCCGGTTGAGAAGTTGGCGAATGTTCCGGTAAATGGAATCTTACCGCCAATAGTCATTCCTGCTGCGATTCCAATCATGTTTGCCTCGGCAATTCCGATCTGGAAAAAACGCTCCGGATGGTTCTTTTTGAAATCATCCATTTTTAACGATCCGATCAAATCGGCGCAAAGGGCAACTACATTTTCATTCTTTTGTCCTAATTCGGTTAATCCTGCTCCGAAACCGGAACGGGTATCTTTATTTCCTGTGTTGGTATATTTTTTCATTGTCGACTTTAAATTAAATAAGGTTGTAACGGAACGGTGGCTTAATAATCGCCTAAAGTTTCAGGGTTTTGGGCCAATGCGCTTTCCAATTGTGCATCGTTAGGCGCTTTTCCGTGCCAAGCGTGTGTATGCATCATAAAATCAACACCATTACCCATTTCGGTGTATAGTAATACACAAACCGGTTTTCCTTTTCCTGTTCTCGATTTGGCCTCCGTCATTCCCGAAATGATCGCTTCGATGTTGTTTCCTTCTTTAATTTCCAAAACATCCCATCCAAAAGCAGTGAATTTGGCATTCAAATCACCTAATGATAAAACTTCTTCGGTAGTACCGTCAATTTGTTTTCCGTTAAGGTCAACAGTTGCGATGTAGTTGTCTACTTTTTTAGCAGAGGCATACATAGCCGCTTCCCAAATCTGACCTTCCTGTAATTCACCGTCACCGTGTAAACTGTAAACGATATGATTGTCGCCGTTTAATTTTTTGGTTAAGGCAGCACCAATCGCTACCGACATCCCTTGTCCTAACGATCCGGATGCTACGCGAATTCCCGGTAGTCCTTCATGTGTAGTTGGGTGTCCTTGTAAGCGGGAGTTGATCAAACGGAAAGTGGCCAGTTCCGATACCGGAAAATAACCGCTTCGCGCCAATACGCTATAAAATACCGGTGAAATATGTCCGTTGGAAAGGAAGAATAAATCTTCGCCAATACCATCCATATCAAAACCTTCTTTACGGTCCATCAGGTGTTGGTATAAGGTTACAAGGAATTCTGTACATCCAAGTGAACCTCCTGGGTGACCTGAATTTACAGCATGAACCATACGAAGGATATCTCTTCTAACCTGAATTGTTAAGTCGTTTAATTGTTGAGTGTTAGGCTTCATTTTTTATGTAAAAGTTAAACTAGGGCAAAAATAGCTTTATTTTAAAGATGTACCAAACTCTTTTTCTCTTTATAAAGGTATGGCGATAATAAAATCCGGATTGACTTGTGATGTCTGATTGAAATGTAGTACTTTTAATAACTTTTTATAACATTCTATTTCCTGTCAACAAAATGAAACGATTTTTAACGATCTATCTGGATTCGTACCGGGGATTGTCACGCCCGGCCTGGATGCTGGCTTTGGTTATTTTTATCAACAGAAGTGGTGCCATGGTGCTGCCTTTTCTGGGGATTTATATGACACAATCCTTGCATTTTTCGATGAAAGAAGCCGGAACGGTGCTGAGTTGTTTCGGATTGGGAGCTGTTACCGGATCGTGGTTGGGCGGTTGGCTAACAGACAAAATCGGCCATTTTAAAGTGCAAACAACCAGTTTGCTGTTGTCGGTGCCGATGTTTTGTATACTACCTCTTTTTAAAACTGTAGAAACCCTGGCCGTTGGGATTTTTATTTTAAGTGTGATCACCGATTCTTTTCGTCCGGCGAACTCCGTTTCGGTAGCCTACTATGCGAAACCGGAAAATATTACCCGTGCTTTTTCGTTAAACCGAATGGCGATAAATCTCGGTTTTTCCATAGGTCCGGCCTTAGGAGGTTTGCTCGCGCTTATTTCCTATGACTGGCTTTTCTACGGAAACGCGATCGGAGCCACAGTGGCAGGAGCCTTGTTTTTCTTTTATTTCCGAAATCGAAAAGGAAACGAAAATGTACTCAAAAAAGAAGCAAACGAAACCGAAAAGGAGATCTCACCCTATAAAGACAAACCATTTATCCTGTTTAATATCCTTACAGCTTTATATGCCATTTGCTTTTTTCAATTGCTCAGTACGCTGCCGTTGTTTTATAAAGAAATCCATAAATTAACGGAAGCCGATATTGGAATGTTACTGGCCTATAGTGGTATCGTGGTTTTTGCGCTGGAAATGTTGCTGGTGCATCTTGCTGAACGAAAAATGACATCGGCTCAGGTGATCATCATGGGAACGCTTTTATGCGGGTTGTCTTTTGCGATGCTGGTTTTGCCAGGTAAATTGATGCTGTTATATATTTCGATGTTTGTTTTGTGTATCTCTGAAATTCTGGTAATGCCTTTTGTGGCTACGGTAACCGTGCAGCGCTCCGGAGCGTCAAACCGCGGGGCGTATATGGGATTCGGTGCTTTGGCTTATGCCGTGGCGCATATCGTTTCGCCCTATTGCGGAACACGTCTGGCGTCAGCTCAAGGTTTTGATACGCTTTGGCTGGTAACCGGAGGGATAACGATTCTGACGGCTATCGGTTTTTATATGGTGATGAAAAAAATGGAATAATACGCCGTGTTACGCCCGATGGTAGATGAAATAATCGTTAATATTTTCTAAGCAACCTCCCATTCAATTGTCGAATTCGATTATCTTTGCCGATTGTAAAAAGTAATTATGAAGTTCGATTTAGTACATAAAGACCCGTTATCCAAAGCTAGAGCGGGAAGTATAACTACCGATCACGGTGTAATTGAAACACCGATATTTATGCCAGTAGGAACGGTGGCTTCCGTAAAAGGAGTACACCAACGTGAATTGAAAAACGATATTAATCCCGATATTATTTTAGGAAATACCTATCATTTATACCTGCGTCCGCAAACGGAAATCCTTGAAAAAGCCGGCGGTTTGCATAAATTTATGAATTGGGATCGCAATATCCTTACGGATAGTGGTGGTTATCAGGTGTATTCGCTTTCTTCAAACCGGAAAATCAAAGAAGAAGGGGTGAAGTTCAAATCGCATATCGATGGTTCGTATCACTTCTTTTCACCCGAAAATGTAATGGAAATCCAACGTACGATCGGTGCCGACATCATCATGGCTTTTGATGAGTGTACCCCGTATCCGTGTGATTACCGTTATGCCAAACGTTCAATGCACATGACACACCGTTGGTTGGATCGTTGTATTGCCCATTTGGATAAATTACCGTTTAAATACGGCTACGAACAAACATTTTTCCCGATTGTTCAGGGAAGTACTTATAAAGATTTACGCCAACAATCGGCAGAATATATCGCTAGTGTTGGCGCACAGGGGAATGCTATTGGCGGACTTTCGGTTGGGGAACCGGCAGAAGAAATGTATGCGATGACCGAAGTGGTAACGGCTATTTTGCCGGAAGACAAACCGCGTTACCTGATGGGCGTAGGAACGCCAATTAATATTTTGGAAAACATCGCACTGGGAATCGATATGTTCGACTGTGTGATGCCAACCCGTAATGCGCGTAACGGAATGTTGTTTACGGCTAACGGTTCCATCAATATCAAAAACAAAAAATGGGAAGCCGATTTCTCTCCAATCGATGAAATGGGAATCACCTTTGTCGATACGGAATATTCGAAAGCCTATTTGCGCCATTTGTTTGCCGCCAACGAATATTTAGGGAAACAAATTGCAACCATTCACAATCTTGGTTTCTATATGTGGTTGGTTCGCGAAGCCAGAAAACATATCTTAGCCGGTGATTTCTATCAGTGGAAAGAAAAAATGGTAAAACAAATGAGCCAACGTTTATAATCCGAACGACAACTTTAATTTTCGATAATCCGGATGAGAATAATTGACAAATATATTTTAAAACGTTATCTGGTAACATTTTCGGTAATGTTATTGATGTTCATCCCCATTGGGATTGTAATCGACGTTTCCGAAAAGATCAATAAAATGCTGGCGAACAAAGTTCCGCTAACGGCGATTTTAAAATACTATTACGACTTTACAATATATTTTGCCAACCTGCTTTTTCCGATATTCCTGTTTTTATCGGTAATCTGGTTTACGTCCAAATTAGCCAATAATACCGAGATTATAGCCATTTTGAGTTCCGGTATTTCGTTTACCCGCTTTTTGCGACCGTATATCATCGGAGCAACGCTGGTGTCGTTGTTTTCACTGGTTATGGGGTTCTTTCTGGTGCCGAAAGCCAGTCAGGGGTTTAATGATTTCCGCTACAATTACTTGTCAAATAGTCCTACCGTCAGGGAAAACCAGGATGTTTACAGGCAGATCAGTAAAGACGAATTTATCTACGTTAGTAATTTTAATTACGAATCGAAGATGGCCTTTAATTTTACTTACGAAAAATTCAAAGGGGATCAGATGGAGTATAAAATTAATGCCAGTAGGATTAAATGGAATCCGGAAGATAGTACCTATACTTTGTTTAATTATTCCAAGCGAATATTAGGTAAGTTGGATGATCAACTGGAGAAAAAGGACCAGGAGAAAATGATATTGAATTTCGATCTGGAGGATCTTACTCCGGTAGTATATGTGGCCGAAACTATGAATCTGGGTGAATTAAACCGTTTTATCGAAAAAGAAAAACAACGTGGATCTCCCAATATCAATACCTATCTGGTGGTAAAATACAAAAAATTCAGTATCCCGGTTTCGGCTTTTATTCTTACAATCATTGCCGTTTCCGTTTCCTCTATGAAAAGAAGAGGAGGGATGGGAGTTAACCTCGCTTTGGGTATCGCTATTGCTTTTACCTTTATTTTCTTTGATAAGATCTTTGCGACACTGGCCGAAAAATCCAGCGTGCCGCCTTTGGTAGCCGTATGGTTTTCCAATGTCGTCTTCGGAATCTTAGCTATTTATCTCCTCAGAAATGCCAAACGATAATATTAAAAGTTACCTGCATCTCCATTTAATTGTTTTTATCTGGGGATTCACAGCTATTTTAGGTGGACTGATTTCATTGGATGCGCTGCCGTTGGTATGGTATCGGATGATGATCGCCTTATTACTGATTTTCCTGTATCTGTTGGTGCGCAAACGTCCCATTGGAGCCTCGGGAAAAATACTGGCGGGTTTTCTGCTCGGCGGACTTGTAATTGCCTTACACTGGCTTACGTTTTTTATGGCAATCAAGGTTTCCAATATTTCGGTAACCTTAGCCTGTTTGTCTACTGGGGCCTTTTTTGCGTCCTTTCTGGAACCGATTTTCTACGGTCGGAAAATGATCTGGTATGAAGTATTGTTTGGTCTTATCGTAATTGTGGGACTGGGAATTATTTTTAATGTGGAAGGCGATCATATCAATGGAATTATTCTGGCGTTAACCTCTGCTTTTTTATCGGCATTATTTTCAGTGATCAACGGAAAATTTGCCCAAAAACATGAGGCTTCCGTGATTACGTTTTACGAATTACTAGGTGGTGTTGGTTTTTTAACCCTCTATATGTTGTTTAGCGGTTATTTTACGCCATCGTTTTTTGAATTGTCGCTGTCCGATTGTATCTGGCTTTTGGTTTTAGGGTCCATTTGTACGGCTTATGCCTTTCTGGCTTCGGTAAAAGTGATGAAATACCTAAGTCCCTATACGGTGATGCTAACCATTAATCTGGAGCCGATTTACGGGATTATCCTGGCGGTTCTGGTCTTCCAGGATAAAGAAAAAATGAGCCCGTCGTTTTATGTCGGAGCGGCTATAATACTGCTTACGGTAATCCTGAATGGCGTGGCCAAGAACTATAAAAAAATAAAAACAAATTAATAAATTGTTACTACAATATAAAATGATAATTTATCTTTGTAGGCAAACTAAACCCAAAAAGGTATAAAAAAATGGAATATTTAGATTTTGAACTTCCTATTAAAGAACTTGAAGATCAACTGGATAAATGCCAGATCATCGGCCTTGAATCGGATGTTGACGTATCAAATACTTGCAAGCAAATCGAGAAAAAATTAGAAGAAACCAAAAGGAATATCTATAAAAATCTAACGGCATGGCAACGCGTTCAGTTGTCCAGACATCCAAGCAGACCTTATACTATGGATCACGTTAGAGCCCTTTGTGGGGATACTTTTCTGGAACTTTTCGGAGACAGAGGGGTAAAAGACGATAAAGCGATGATCGGTGGTTTGGGTAAAATCGGTGGTCAGTCGTTTATGATCGTTGGACAACAAAAAGGATACAATACCAAAACAAGACAATACCGTAACTTCGGTATGGCCAATCCGGAAGGATATCGTAAAGCCCTTCGTTTGATGAAAATGGCTGAGAAGTTCGGAATCCCTGTCGTTACTTTAGTCGATACTCCGGGAGCTTATCCGGGATTGGAAGCGGAAGAAAGAGGACAAGGGGAAGCCATCGCCAGAAATATTTTCGAAATGATCCGTCTTAAAGTGCCAATCATTACCGTTATTGTAGGTGAAGGTGCTTCAGGAGGAGCTTTGGGAATTGGTGTTGGTGATAAAGTATACATGTTGGAAAATACCTGGTACTCGGTAATCTCTCCGGAATCGTGTTCTTCAATCTTATGGAGAAGCTGGGAATACAAAGAGCAGGCAGCCGAAGCCTTAAAGCTGACATCGTACGATATGAAAAAACAAAAACTTATCGACGATATTATCCCGGAACCACTAGGTGGCGCACATTACGACCGTGATACGACTTTCAAAACCGTTGAACAATATATCATGAAAGGATATAATGAGTTAAAAGACTTATCAACAGAAGAATTGATTGCACAGCGTATGGATAAATACAGCAAAATGGGTGAGTTCAAAGAATAAATTCAATTACTTACAAATACAATCATCCGAAGTCTTACAACTTCGGATTTTTTTTTGACTTATCAACATTTTTTGATGGGTTATAAACATTCATTGCTTACAATTCAAATTAGTATTACCTAAAAAATGGCTACCTTAGCAGTATGGAAAACCTCAAAAACATAAATCCTATTCGCGTAGATAAAACGACCATCATTAACCTTGAAAAAGGAAAATTGCCACCTCAGGCATTAGACCTGGAGGAAGCGGTTTTGGGTGCGATGATGATCGATAAAAAGGGTGTTGACGAGGTTATTGATATCTTACAACCCGATGCCTTTTACAAAGATGCACACAAGTATATTTTCGAAGCCATCGTGGAACTCTTTAACGACACGCAACCGATCGACTTATTAACAGTATCGGCACAGTTAAAGAAAAACGGAAAATTGGATTTGTCAGGTGGAGATTTCTACCTGATTCAATTGACTCAGAAAATTTCGTCTTCGGCGCACATCGAATTTCACTCGCGTATTATTTTGCAAAAATATATACAGCGAAGTCTGATTAAAATCTCCAATGAGATCATCGAAGAAAGCTACGACGAAACGACCGATGTATTCGATTTGCTGGACAAAGCAGAGTCGAAACTGTATGAAGTAACACAGGGAAATATCAAACGAAGTTCCGAAACGGCGCAAAGTTTGGTGATTCAGGCGAAAAAACGAATCGAGGAAATCTCGAATAAAGAAGGATTGAGTGGTATTCCAACAGGGTTCCACGATCTGGATAAACTAACATCCGGTTGGCAGCCTTCGGATTTGATTATTATCGCGGCACGTCCGGGTATGGGTAAAACGGCTTTCGTACTTTCGATGGCGCGTAACATGGCAATCGATGCCGGTGCACCCGTGGCTTTGTTCTCGCTGGAGATGTCATCCGTACAGTTGATCACCCGTTTAATTTCGTCCGAAACCGGTTTGTCTTCCGAAAAACTGCGTACCGGTAAACTTGAAAAACACGAATGGGAACAGCTTTCCATAAAGGTAAAAGACCTTGAAAAAGCTCCTTTATATATCGACGATACCCCGTCACTTTCCATTTTCGACCTTCGGGCCAAGGCAAGACGTCTGGCTTCGCAATATGGTATTCGAATGATCGTGATCGATTACCTTCAGTTAATGACTGCCGGTGGTGGTGGAAAAGGCGGCGGAAACCGTGAGCAGGAGATTTCGACCATTTCCCGAAACTTAAAAGCATTGGCAAAAGAGCTAAATGTCCCGGTAATCGCCCTGTCGCAGTTGTCGCGTGCCGTGGAAACCCGTGGTGCGAGTAAACGTCCGTTACTTTCCGACTTAAGGGAGTCCGGAGCGATCGAGCAGGATGCCGATATCGTATCGTTTATTTACCGTCCGGAATATTATAAAATTGATGAGTGGGACGACGAAGAGCGTTCACCAACTCAAGGTCAGGCCGAGTTTATCGTAGCGAAACACCGTAACGGTGGATTGGATAATATCCGTTTGAAGTTTATCGGAAATCTCGGTAAATTCGACAACCTGGACGACTTTAGTTCGCCTTTCGACGAATTGCCTTCCCGTATGAATATGGATGATGCGGCGTTTATCACCAAAAACCTGCCATCGGCCAACGAAGCGTTTGGTAGTAATATGAATAATTTCGACGACGACAGCGATGTTCCGTTCTAAAAATAGTATAAGGTCTGCCCCGGCAGGCCTTTTTTATGTCTTTTTGTTTTTGAAATAGTTTATCTTTGAAAATAAAAATTCGAATGCGTCTTCAAAATACCCTATATATCATTCTCATCTTTTTGGTGTCCTTTTCGGCAAAAGCGGCTTTTATTTTGTTGCCTATGGAAGCCGAAGGACAACAAAATCACCTGAAAGCCTATGGAATTACCTATTGGGCATTAGACAAACACTATAAAGTGAGCTGGTTGCTCAACTATCGCGGTGGTTCTTTTTTGTTGCCGGACGCGTCCGAAATCCGAAAGGAATGTCAGATCCGCGGGGTGACTTTCGAGGTGCTTTCCGACGGACAAACAAACGGTATTTTAGAAGAAATCAATTCCCCTTCCCAAAATATGGAAACTGTCGTTCTCGAAAAAGCACCCAAAATAGCCGTGTATACGCCCAAAGGAAAACAGCCCTGGGACGATGCGGTGACACTGGTGTTGACCTATGCCGAGATTCCGTTTACCGCGATTTATGACGAAGAAGTGCTAAGTGATGCCTTGTTATTATACGATTGGTTGCATTTACACCACGAAGATTTTACCGGTCAATACGGGAAGTTTTTTGGTGCCTATCGGAATGCTCCCTGGTATATCGAACAAAAAAGAGATGCCGAAGCGCTGGCTAAAAAGCTGGGATATAGCAAAGTTTCTCAGGAAAAACTGGCTGTTGCTAATAAAATCCGCGATTTTGTAATTGGTGGTGGTTTTATGTTTGCGATGTGTTCGGCGACCGATAGTTTCGATATCGCTTTGTCGGCCGAAGGAGTTGATATTTGTGAACCGATGTTCGATGGTGACGATAGTGATGCGAATTACCAATCGCGTATCGATTATAATAAAAGTTTTGCCTTTAAAGATTTTATACTGGAACGCAATCCGATGGTTTATGAGTTTTCCGATATCGATATGTCGCGAAAACGTAAAGTACTACCGGATAACGATTACTTTTCACTGATGGAATATTCGGCCAAATGGGATCCGATTCCCAGTATGTTGTGCCAGAATCATACCCAGTTGATCAAAGGTTTTATGGGGCAAACAACCGCTTTCGACAGCGAACGTATCAAATCGAGCGTATTGGTGATGGGCGAAAACAAAGCGAATGGAGAAGCACGTTACATTCATGGAACCAGAGGAAAAGGGATGTTTACGTTTTACGGCGGTCACGATCCGGAAGATTACGAACATCGTGTGGGTGATGCACCAACAGTTTTAGATTTGCATCCCAATTCTCCGGGCTATCGCCTGATTTTAAATAATGTGTTATTTCCGGCGGCCAGAAAGAAAAAGTTAAAAACATAACATATTGCACTATCCCATTTTAGTGTATAAGAATTTAAAGTCTTCCAAGTTTGGAAGGCTTTTTTTTGTACAATTTGTATAACATTTTTTTCTTAAATGTTTTATTATTCACTATTTATTTATGATTTGATTACTTTTGTGTAACAAAGTGTGATAATTTGCGATTATTTTTAACGGAATCATTGAAAATAAAAATTAATAGTATTATTTTTACACGGAACTTAATCACTTGGATATGGCTAAAAATACGATTACTTTGGACACTGCTCAGGAGTGGGCCGACAGATGGAAGAAAAAAAAAGGTGACTATGTAGGGCACCATAAATTAAAGGCATTTTTAATCCCTGGAATTGACTTTACGCAGGTAATGAGCGAATGTGGCGTTACCAATGTCAGAGCCTATTTGGGAGTCGATGAAGATCATGTGGAAAAACTAATGATCGTTGGAGTCGATGCCGATGGAAATGATATGATCGATGAAAGCAAAGGTTTTTATATTTATGATTTTTCAGAACCTTGCCCAAGTATGTGTAATAAAAAGGCTCCTTTTATTAGTGGAGAATAAAAACGCTGCTTTTGATTAATTATATCATTTATTTAGGGTATCTGTTTTCGGGAGTTAATCTGCTGTTGTATTTGAAAAATTACCGGAAAGAAGAAAAAGCCTATAAAATAGTTACCCTTTATTTGCTGGTTATCGCTATAATCCAGTTTTTTACCAGTCTGCTTAAAAACAATGGAATCCATAATTTGTTCCTGTCCCATTTCTATTTTGTGCTGCAAATGGTGTTTTTAAGTTTCTTTTATCTGGAAATCCTGGAACAAAAAGTGCAACGACGCATCGTACGGACCTGTTTAATGACCTGTTTGTGTGTTCTCGGAATACAATATCTAACCGATAAGGAGCTGTTTTTTCGCTTTAATCTGTTCGAAATTTTTATCACGTCATATTTGATCATTATTTATTCGATGTTTCATTTTTATAACTTGTTAAATAAGGAAAAGCACTATTACTATATCAATACCGGTATACTGGTATATTTGTTCGGAAGTACGGTACTGTTTCTGTCCGGAAATCTGATCAATACATTACAACTCGAATCCCGGAATGTGGTCTGGTTGTTAAATGCAACGCTGGTGGTGATCTACCAACTGTTTATCTTTATCGAATGGCGAAAGCGTTCCCTGAAAAAAAACGAAGACTATGAATAATCTCAATCCAAAAGACATGGAAATAATCAGTGCGGTGATCTATACGTTTATCGCGTTTGTACTGATGATTATTGCCGTATTGTTTTTTGTGTATTATTCCCGGAAAAAAATCATCCAGAAGGAACTCGAAAAAAAAGACCTGGAAATCGATTACCAGAAAAAACTATTGCAAGCGACCATCCTTACACAGGAAAAAGAACGGGAACGGATTGCTCAGGATTTACACGACGATATCAGTTCCAAATTAAATATCATCGCACTCAACAGCCACTTGCTAACGTCAACGGATTTATCGCCTGCCGAAGTACAGGAAATAACCGGGACTATTATTACCACTACGGGTGTTGTATTGGAAAGTTCCCGTACGATAGCGCACAATTTATTACCGCCAATATTAGACAAATTCGGTTTGCATGCGGCCATCGACGAACTTTGTCAGCAAAGTAGTGGCGGCGCTATCAAAATTGAATATAATAATGAAACAAAACAGCGGACTTTCGATACCATTCCGGTAGAACAGCATCTGCATATTTTTAGGATTTTACAAGAATTGATCAACAACTCATTGCGGCATGGAAAAGCATCCCGGATTGGGATTGTTTTTAGTAAAGAGATTAACGGTTGTAATTGCAACTATACGGATAACGGTAGCGGTTTTGATACCAAGAGTATTAAAAAGCTGGCAGGCTTGGGTATGAAAAACATCGAAAGCCGGGTTGCAATGTTGGAAGGAGAACTACGCGTAGAAAGCGAAATTAATAAGGGAATTCATGTCACAATAAATTTTTAGCACCTATGATCAAAATTATTTTAGTCGACGATGAAGCCTTATTCCGAAAAGGAATAGCTTTTATCCTGCAACGGGAAAAAAACTTCGAAATACTTTTTGAAGCCTCCAATGGCGGGGAACTGATTGATTACCTGAATCTGAACGAGCAGCGTTTGCCCGATATTATTCTGATGGATCTGAAAATGCCCGCGGTAAACGGTGTCGAAGCAACCAAATTGATTCACCGCCGGTATCCGCAAATCAAAATTATTGCACTCACCAGTTACGATTCCAAACCCTTTATTGCCAATATGGTGCAGGTTGGTGCGGCGTCTTACCTGGTGAAAAATGCCTCGCCAGTCGAAATGCTTTTCACGATTAATGAGGTGATGGACAAAGGCTTTTACTATAACGATTTTGTGATGCAGGTGGTGAATGAGAATCTGATTCTGGAACAGAAAAAATCCAAAACCAATCTGGATGAAGATTATCTGACAAATCGTGAGGTGGAAATCCTTCGTCTGATCTGTGGTCAGATGAATACAAACGAAATTGCTGAAAAACTGTTTATCAGTCCGAGAACGGTCGAAGGACATCGCAACAATCTGTTACTGAAGACCGATTCTAAGAATGTGGCCGGATTGGTGGTTTATGCCATCCAAAACAAGATTGTCAGCCTCGATAGTTTGTCGTTTCCATGATACCTGTTTTTTAGAAAAAGTATATTTTTGTGGTTCAATTAAAGCAACCGCATGAATTATACTGCCATACTTGAGGAAATATACCAGCAAATAAAACGATTACCAGCTACCGGAGCGGTTACGGAAACCATCCCCGAACTGGCTAAAATTAATCCCGGGAAGTTTGGTATGCACCTTACGACGCTTAACGGTGATGATTTTGGTATTGGTGATAGTGATGAAAAATTCTCCATTCAGAGTATTTCCAAAACCCTAACGGTGGCGATGGCATTCTCGCTATTGGGCGAACGGATGTGGGAGCGCGTTGGCGTGGAACCTTCCGGGAATCCGTTTAATTCGCTCGTGCAGTTGGAATATGAAAAAGGAATACCACGAAATCCGTTTATCAATGCCGGAGCGATTGTGGTTGCCGATATGTTGGTGTCGCAATTAAAAGATCCTAAAAACGAATTTCTTGATTTTGTTCGGACTTTGTCCGGAAGTTCCACGATTGACTTTAACCGAAGTGTTGCCGAATCGGAAAAGCAAACCGGATTCCGAAATGTGGCGCTGGCTAATTTTATCAAATCATTCGGAAATATCGAAAACGATGTGGATACCGTTCTGGACTTTTACTTCTTCCAATGTTCTATTGAAATGAGTTGTAAAGAACTGGCGCATGCTTTTTTCTTTTTTGCCAACGGTGGCATCACCAAAAGTGGCCAACAAGTACTCTCGCAAAGTCAGGCGAAGCGCTTGAATGCGCTAATGCAGATGTGTGGTTTTTACGATGAATCCGGTGAGTTTACCTATAAAGTAGGATTGCCGGGTAAAAGCGGAATCGGTGGTGGTATTGCGGCATTATATCCTAAAAATTTTACCGTAACAACCTGGAGTCCGCGATTAAATGAAAAAGGAAATTCGGAATTGGGAATGAACGCCCTTGAGCTACTCACAACCAAAACCGGAATGTCTATATTTTAAAATCGGAATTTACTTCTATTTCGAATTACCGAATCGATCCGCACTCCAGTTTTTTTGTCGGTTTTCGTCCTGAAACGACCAAACCAGAAGGCGTGTTACCTTATTTCCCTGTTCCATAGTAACGGTTTTTACCGTTACGGCTTTGACTTTCTTTAAAACGGAGTACAACGCTTTTAGGTTTTCATTTTTGGAAACCAAAGTCGAAAACCACAGGCATTGCGATTGGAAGTGTACGCTTTCGTAAATCATATTGGTGATAAAAGCGCGTTCGCCACCTTCACACCATAATTCGTTATTTTGTCCGCTAAAGTTAAGCACCGGTTTTCCGACTGTGTTTTTTCCAAGGTTTTTAAGCTTTCGCTCGGTTCCTTTAGTGGCGGCTTCTCTCGAATCGTGAAAAGGCGGATTACAAATGGTAAAATCGAATTGTTCCGATTCGCCAATAATATTTTTAAAAACCTGACGCTTGCTGGGTTGTAAGCGAACGCTGATCTCATTTTTAAGATTCGGATTTTTTAAAACGATCGTTTCGGCTGTATTCTTAGCCGGTTTGTCTACTTCCGTTCCAATAAAGGACCAACCGTATTCCTGATGCCCAATGATCGGATAAATACAACTGGCACCGGTTCCGATATCCAAAATGCGAACTGTATTACCGGTTGGGATTTTTCCGGAATTGTTCTCGGCCAGAATATCCGCGATATAATGGAGATAATCGGCGCGCCCCGGAATAGGAGGGCAAAGGTTGGTTTTGGGAAGCTCCCAGTAATCGATCGCATAATAGGCCTTTAAAAGACTTTTATTAAGCGTTCTAACGGCATCGGGATTCGCAAAATCAATACTCGTATCCCCAAGTGGAGTAGTGGTGGTATAGGATTCCAGTTCGGGATAAACCGAAATCAGGAAATCAAAATCATAACGACTGTTGTGTTGGTTACGCGGATGTAAAGTTTTGGCAGTGCCGGAAGAAATGTCTTTTTTCATTTGAATACAATAGACAACAAAGGTAGCACAATTATAAAGAAACTGAAACGATTTGTAGTTCTCTAAAACAAAAAACCCATTCTTGCGAATGGGCTTTGTAATAAGTAAGATAAATATGTTTAACAAACGTTTTATTTAATTTTAGTTACGATAGCTGCGAAAGCTTCTGGGTGGTTCATCGCTAAATCGGCAAGAACTTTACGGTTCAATTCGATGTTGTTCGCTTTGATTTTACCCATGAATTGAGAATAACTCATTCCGTGTAAACGTGCACCAGCGTTAATACGCATAATCCATAATGCACGGAAATTTCTCTTTTTTTGCTTTCTTCCACGGTAAGCATATTGCATTGCTTTTTCTACCGCGTTTTTCGCTACTGTCCAAACGTTTTTACGTCTTCCAAAGAATCCTTTGGCTTGCTTCAATACTCTTTTTCTTCTAGCTCTTGAAGCAACTGAATTTACTGATCTTGGCATAATTCTAAATTGTTTTTGTAGCAGGCGACCTTTTTCAGGTTCTTGACGAATACTATGATTCTGTGCACTACTCCAGGGTTATTAAATTGTTTTAACCGAAAGAACGATTAGATAATTCGTAATTGTTCTTTTACACTCTTCACGTCAGATGGGTGAACCAAAGCCGCGTGAGTTAAAGCTAATTTACGCTTTTTTGATTTTTTAGTCAAAATGTGACTTTTAAAAGCGTGCTTTCTCTTGATTTTTCCAGAGCCAGTAACTTTGAAACGTTTCTTAGCACTAGATTTAGTTTTCATTTTAGGCATTTTCTTCCTAGGTATTAGATTTATCTTACTTATTATTTTGATTACAATCTGAAAAACAAATTGCAATACTATATCAGGGACTCTAAAAGCCCGTTGATTAAAATTTAAAAAAAGAAGCGGCTTATTGCTTTTTCTTTTTCGGTGCAATGAACATAATCATACGCTTTCCTTCAAGTACCGGAAGTGCTTCCACTTTTCCGAATTCTTCAAGATCCTGAGCCAGACGCAATAATAAAATTTGTCCTTGCTCTTTATAGATGATCGAACGCCCTTTGAAAAATACGAATGCTTTTAATTTTGATCCTTCTTTCAGGAATTTTTCAGCATTCTTTTTCTTGAACTCATAATCGTGCTCATCTGTCTGAGGTCCAAAGCGTATCTCTTTTACAACAATTTGCGACGACTTGGCTTTAAGCATTTTGTCACGCTTCTTTTGTTCGTAAAGGAACTTTTTGTAATCCATAATTTTACAAACCGGAGGAGCGGCATTGGGTGAGATTTCAACCAAATCCAATTCTTGCTCTTCAGCCATTTGTAAGGCCAGGGATGTTTTGTAAACACCCGGCTCGATGTTCTCTCCTACAAGACGAACCTCGGGTACCCGGATGGCATTGTTAGTTCGATGCGGATCCTTTTTTTCTACTCTGGGCTGAAAGCCCCTGTTGTTTCTAATTGCTATGGCTCTAAAAATTTAAGTTAAACTTAGAATGATTTTAATGTCTTATTAATTTCTTCTTGTACTAAAGAAGCAAATTGTTCAATTGTCATGGTCTGATTTGATTTTCCGGAATCGCCGTGACGACGTACCGAAATCGTACCGTTCTTTTCTTCTTCCTCTCCAACAATCAGCATAAACGGTAGTTTCTGAACTTCAGCTTCCCGGATTTTCTTACCAATCGTTTCGTTACGATTATCAATTAGGGCGCGAATTTCGTGATTTTCTAGCAAATCTAAAACTTTTTTGGCATAATTTTCATATTTCTCGCTCAAAGACAGTATTATAGCCTGCTCCGGCATTAGCCAAAGTGGGAAATTTCCTCCAGTGTGTTCGAGTAAAATCGCAATAAAACGCTCCATCGATCCAAACGGCGCACGGTGAATCATTACCGGGCGATGTAGTTCATTATCAGATCCTTTATACGTCAAATCAAAACGCTCCGGTAGGTTGTAATCTACCTGAATGGTTCCCAATTGCCAGCTTCTTCCTAAGGCGTCTTTAACCATAAAGTCCAGTTTCGGTCCGTAGAAGGCTGCTTCTCCGTATTCTACTGTTGTATTTAGTCCTTTTTCTTTAGCGGCATTGATAATCGCATTCTCCGCTTTGTCCCAGTTTTCATCCGATCCGATGTATTTTTCCGGTTTTTCCGGGTCACGTAACGAAATCTGAGCGGTAAAGTTTTCAAAACCTAAAGAGCCAAATACGTAAAGTACCAGGTCAATTACATTTTTAAACTCGGCGTCCAATTGTTCCGGTGTACAGAAAATGTGGGCATCATCCTGAGTGAATCCACGAACACGGGTTAATCCGTGTAATTCACCACTTTGTTCGTAACGGTAAACGGTTCCGAATTCAGCGTAACGTTTCGGAAGGTCTTTATAACTCCATGGTTTGGCGTTATAAATCTCACAGTGGTGCGGACAGTTCATTGGTTTTAATAAAAATTCCTCACCTTCAGCCGGTGTATGAATTGGCTGGAAACTGTCGGCTCCATATTTAGCATAGTGTCCGGAAGTTACATAAAGTTCTTTTTGTCCGATATGCGGCGAAACCACTTGTTCATATCCCGCTTTTTTCTGCGCTTTTTTAAGGAATTGCTCCAAACGATCGCGTAAAGCGGCTCCTTTTGGTAACCATAATGGAAGTCCTTGTCCTACACGTTGGGAAAAATGAAATAATTCCAGTTCTTTTCCAAGTTTTCTGTGGTCACGACGTTTGGCTTCTTCCAATAATTCCAAATAATCGGTTAGATCTTTTTGTTTAGGGAATGAAATACCGTAAACACGGGTTAACTGTTTGTTTTTTTCATCACCTCTCCAATAGGCTCCGGCTACCGATAAAATTTTCATGGCTTTGATGATTCCGGTATTCGGAATATGACCACCACGACATAAGTCGGTAAAAGTAGCATGATCACAGAATGTAATCGTACCGTCTTCCAGGTTTTCGATTAATTCGGTTTTATATGGATTGTTTTCTTTTGCGTAAAATTCCAACGCTTCCGCTTTTGTGGCGGAACGCATTTTGAATTCGTGTTTTTCTTTTGAAATGGCAAGGACACGGTCTTCAATAGCTTTAAAGTCGGCATCGGTAATTCTTTGATCACCAAAATCGACGTCATAGTAAAAACCATTATCGATAGCTGGACCAATAGTTAGTTTTACTCCGGGATACATTTCCTGTAAAGCCTGAGCCATTACGTGTGAAGTGGAGTGCCAGAAAGCTTTTTTTCCTTCTTTGTCATTCCAAGTATATAATACAAGAGCACCGTCCGTGGTCAATTCGGTCGTGGTTTCAACTGTTGTACCATTAAAAGAAGCCGAAATAACATTTCGAGCCAATCCTTCACTAATGCTTTTGGCAACATCCATCGGAGTTACACCTTGTGCAAACTCCTTTACCGAACCATCGGGTAATGTAATCTTTATCATATATAAAATTTATAAAGCGCAAATATAAAAGTTTACAGAAATACATACAATATATATAGGTAGTATAATTCAAATATTTTACATTGATTTAAATTGGGCTTTTTTGATGGTATTTCTTGCGTAATGTGTTTTTGATGTCAATTGATTGCCGGGATTATACTATATATAGGTATGCAGCCACTAATTTCCGGCCACCCGACAGGTTTTTGTAACATGCCGGGTGTTAATTTTCGGTTATTAAGCCTGTTTTCGGAACCTGTCAGGTGTAGCAAACTAGGTGGCAACGGGGGCAATCCGCAGGATTTGGTGGATAATAGGGGGAAAGGATTAAAAAATATTATGGTGTTAAGTCTTTGTAATGAGGGTGTTAAAAAAAAGATTTGAAAAAAGGTTTGATAAAGTTTGTAAAGAAGGAAAAAGGTTCTAGTTTTGCAGCCGCAATAAGGGAGTTCATTGAGTTAAAGTAAAGCAGATTGGGATTGACTAAGGTTAGAAAAAAAGTCAAAAAAGATTTGCGAGAAATAAAAAAGTGATTTACC